>Ga0208648_1000293_pt1 | contig 53668 bp, 51 predicted proteins | sample AntAceMetag02UKL_FD_184772 | JGI IMG/M metagenome (GOLD analysis project Ga0208648, IMG submission 184772) | Saline lake microbial communities from Ace Lake, Antarctica - Antarctic Ace Lake Metagenome 02UKL (SPAdes) (version 2) | ecosystem: Environmental > Aquatic > Non-marine Saline and...
TACCGTTGTTTTATGCGAACGGAGATGGATTATCTGGTGATGGGTGATTTTCTGTTTGCGAAGAAGGATCAGCCCTCATGGGATGAGCAGAAGGACTGGCGCGACGAGTTTCAGCTTGACTGAATTGTGTGTCGTCGTTTTATTCTTTTAATTTCCTGGAGACTATAGCGAGTTTTTGCTTTGAGATATGTATTGTGGAACTGACAGCGGACGGGATCTCTTTGATAGCGCTGCTGTAGTGACGGTAGATACGTATCAGAATTGGTGTTTGCGCTTAAAGATATGATACCAGCGCGGCAGGGCTTTACGTTTTTGCAGCTCTTCATATATGCATATAATGTTTTCGGCCTGCACGCGGCTATCAAAACAGGTTTGTGCTTTCTGGCGGGCATTGCGGCCCATCTCCTCCCGTTTTTCAGGATTTTCTACGAGGTAGAGAATAGCCTCGGCTATATTCTCAGCTGTATCATCAATAACAAGTCCGTGTTTTTCGTGCTCTATAAGTTCGGGCAGCATGCCGCGCCGTGATACAATCATGGGCTTACCCATTGCCATGGCCTCGCGAACCGCGCGGCAGGATCCGTCTGAACCGGGCACCAGAAAAATCTTGAAATTAAGACAGGCCAGTGTTCCGACAAAATCTTCTTTTTTGTAGCCGGTAAAAATAAGATTTGTGCGAATGCCCATGTCTTGTGAGGGTTTTATGGCGATTTTTTCAATATGGGTACCGCGCCCGATGATCATAAATTTAAATCCGGGGAATTCACGCAGTACGATGCAGAGTGCTTCCAGCAACACCTCAAAGCGCCGGTGCGTCTGTACTCGTGCGACAATCCCGCCTACGATGACTTCAGGCGTCAGTGAGAATTTTTCGCGGCAATTGGCCACCCTGTCAGGATTGAAGCGGTTTAGATCAACCGGCACATCTGTTTTCCATATTTTATCCGGGGAGAGATAGCGGCGTTTAAGAATCTGGGCCCTGGTTTTTTCGGAAATTGTGATAAATCCGTCGGTCAGGAAGCGCAGGCACAGGTGTGTTCGTGTTCCATTCCTGAGACCGTTGCCGTCATAACTGGTGCGGACCAGCACGGTTTTTGTCAGGCTGAGTTTGACGGCAAGGCCGGCCAGCAAATGGTCATTGGGCATGTGCGTGTGTACGACGTCAAAGCCTGACTGTCGTATATAGCGCATCAGGCACATCGTGTCCTGCAGGATCTCGGTTGGGTTGAAGTGCTTGTTTAGGCGGCAGTCCGTATAGGGTTCAATACCGCGTTCACGGGCAACGCTGCAAATAGAATCCTGGACCTCTTCAGGCGGTGCGGCGCAGGCAAACGTTACCTGGTGTCCGAGACTTTTGTGCTCAAGTGCCAAGTTCAGGGCATGCTCGGCCGGGCCGGTCCATTTCCAATTGCTAAAGATATGCAGTATGTTCAAGGTCTAATCCGGTCTCAGCGCACTTTGAAACGTGCAGTCTAGGGGTTCATGATTGTGGTATGTTAGACTGTCAGTATGCTTTCGGTCTATTTTTTTGGATTCAGTATAGCAGGCCGCTGGCCGGGAGTAAATCTGAAAAAACGGTAGCAGTCCTATGTGTGGTTTGTACAGAGTTAATCAGCTCTGAAGAAACGATTATCAAAAAAGGTATATTGGAAAAAACTTCTCTAAAGCCTCGAAATATGATAAGGAAAAACATCTTGGTAACGTACGGAATGGTTTGATTGCCGCAGGCCGCATACGTGTCAGGGGAGCATATTCTTCCATAAACAACTCGGCATGTATATGGAGTACAGACTATGAAAGGTATTGTTTTAGCCGGCGGTTCAGGAACGCGCCTCTATCCGGTCACGCGCACGGTCAGCAAACAGTTGCTGCCGGTGTATGACAAGCCACTTATCTATTATCCGCTTTCAGCGCTGTTGCTGGCAGGAATTCGTGACATTCTCATTATTTCCACTCCGCACGATGCTCCGAAATTTGAAGAACTGTTGGGTGACGGTTCACAGCTGGGACTTTCAATACAGTATGCGGCCCAGCCAAAGCCGGAAGGCATTGCGCAGGCGTTCATTATCGGGAAGGAGTTTATCGGGTCGGAGCCGGTATGCCTGATTCTGGGGGACAATATTTTTTACGGGCATGGATTTGCCGATATGCTGCAGCGGGCGGCTACCCTTACTCAGGGCGGACTTGTGTTCGGCTATCCGGTTAAGGACCCCGAGCGTTACGGTGTGGTGTATTTTGATGCGGATGGTACGGTAACGGGCATTGAGGAGAAGCCGAGCAATCCCACGTCGCGTTTCGCGGTTCCGGGTTTGTATTTTTATGATACTCAGGTTGTATCAATTGCTGAAAATATGCAGCCCTCCGCGCGTGGAGAACTTGAAATAACGGATGTCAATCTTGAATACCTGCGACGCGGCCAGCTTAAGGTTGAACTGATCGGTCGCGGTTTTGCCTGGCTTGATACCGGTACGCATGAAGCTTTGCAGCAGGCTGCAAGCTATGTTGAGGCGATTGAGGCCCGTCAGAGCCTCAAAATTTCATGTCTGGAGGAGATCGCCTTTCGTATGGATTACATCAGCCTTGCGCAGCTTGAAAAATTGGGCCGGGAAATGGAAAAAAGCAGTTACGGGCAGTATCTGCTCGATATCGTGAAAGACGTACATTAGCAATGACTCTGAAAGCTATTCCCACTCGTTTGCCCGGGGTTCTGGTTGTTGAGCCGGATGTGTACGGTGATGAGCGCGGTTTTTTCATGGAGTCCTACAATGTGGAAACATACCGCGCAATTGGCATTGACTGCACGTTCGTGCAGGATAATCATTCTTTTTCAATGAACGGCACTTTGAGGGGCCTGCATTACCAGCTTCCTTTTCTTCAGGCCAAGCTGGTGTGGGTGGTTACGGGTTCTGTTCTGGACGTGGCTGTTGATATTCGGTGGGGATCACCTACGTTCGGACACTGGGTTGCGGAAATTCTTTCAGATGAGAATAGACGCCGGTTGTTTATTCCCCGTGGGTTCGCACATGGGTTTTGCGTTTTGAGCCCGTCGGCGCATTTTATGTATAAATGCGATGAGTTTTACCATTCTGAGGCGGATCAGGGCCTTAACTGGAGCGATTCGGATATTGCAATTGACTGGCAGGTCAAGGATCCGATTCTTTCTCCAAAGGATACATGCCTGCCGTTTTTGGCCGATATTCCAGCAGATATGCTGCCGTGTTACGAAGACCCCGGAGTTTGATAGCTGTTGCTTTTTTTTAAAGATTCGGTATAATTACTACCGTTAAATCTTATAACTTTTGTTGTTTTTAACTATTTTTAAGGCCTTATTACTTTAGTGGAGGAATGACATGGAGGAAAAACTTAAACCCGGACCGCTTGACGGTGTAACTGTTCTTGATTTTACCTGGGTTCTTGCGGGTCCGTTCGCTACGCGCACCATGGCCGACATGGGGGCATACGTTATTAAGGTTGAGCGTTATAAAGATGGAACCAATGAGCGCCATTTGCCGCTTATTCGTGAGCACAACGGTGTAACGCAGAGTTCCTACAATATTAACTGCAATCGCGGCAAAAAAAGCATCTGTGTAAATTTGAAAGACCCTAAGGGCACAAAGCTCATTCATGAGTTGATCAAGAAAAGCGATGTTATCATTGAGAATTTTGCTCCCGGCGTCATGGATCGGCTTAAGCTTGACTATGAAAGCGTGAAAAAGATTAATCCTAAAATTATTTACTGCTCCGTGTCCTGTTTTGGGCATTGGGGACCCTACTGTAAAAAACCGGGCTATGATATGATTGCCCAGGGTGCCAGCGGCTGGACCGATCAGTCTCTTGAGCCGCAAATTGCTCCTGTTTCAATTGGCGACATGAATGCTGCTATTCATGCCTGTACCGCAATTTGTGCAGCGTTGTTTAGCCGTACCAAAACCGGCAAAGGCCAGAATATCGATATTTCGATGATGGACTGCCTGTTTTCCTTTCATGAAAACACCCTGCCCTGGTATCTTATGACCAGTGCGATGGGCGATCCTGTTGAGCCGCCTAAGATTGGCCGTTTGCATCCCGGCTATGCGCCTTACGGAATTTATAAAGGCAAGAATGGTTACATAACAATCGCCTCGCTTACGCAACCGCGCTGGGAGGCAATTGTGAGGACTATGGGTGAAGAGTCTGCCTGGCTGCTGGAAGACCCCCGCGCAGCGACCGTTTCAACGCGCTGTACCGAGGAGAACGCACCTTTTATTCATAAGGTTGTGGAAGAGTGGGTTATGGCGCAGGATTCGGTTCAGGAAGCTGAGCGTCTGATGGAGGCCAACGGGGTTCCGTGTCTGCGTACCCGCTCAATTAAGGAATTGGCCGATACTGATGAACACATCAAGGCACGTGAGATGATGGTTGAAGTCGAACAGCCCTATATCGGTAAAATGAAGATGTACGGCAGTCCGTTGAAGATGTCTGAAACTCCCTGCGGGCCGCGCGGATACGGGCCGTTTCTGGGCGAGCATACCCAGGAGGTTCTGGCGGATACTTTGGGCTATACCAAAGAACAGGTCGAGGAATTATACGCTGGCAACATTTTGTATATTGAGGATGCTGCCAAGGCATTGAATGAACAGAAGTAAATTTTGAGATACAAGATATAGTTAAACCTGCTATTAAACGGGAACCGCACTGCGGTTCCCGTTTTTTTTGGCTGCATACGGCTCAATGTATGTAAGGTGGCCGCACCGTTAGCTGTTTTTTTGCAGCATGACGGTTTAGCGCAGCCCGTATCTTTTTGCTACGCGCTCAAACCCATCAGCCGCGCCTGTGATAATAGCATCATCAACACAGTAGGCTATGCGGAAGTGTCCGGAGCGGCCAAACCCGCTGCCGGGAACAACGAGAATTTGTTCCTGCTGCAGATCCTGTACAAATTGCACATCATCATCAATCGGCGAGCGGGGAAACAGATAAAACGCGCCTTCAGGGCGCACGAAGCTGTAGCCCAGGTCTTGCAGAAGTCCGCACAGCAGATCACGTTTGCGCTGGTAGAAGGAAATATCAACGGTTACGCCCTGCAGACGGGCGATGACACGCTGCATGAGTGCTGACGCGTTGACAAATCCAAGTGTGCGCTGTGCGAAAGCCAGTCCGCTCATCAAATCATCAAGTGGATCAAGGGCAGGGTTCACAGCAATGTAGCCGATACGCTCGCCCGGGATGGAAAGATCTTTTGAGTATGATGTGACCAGGATGCTGTTCGGGCAGACCTGGAGTACGCTTGGCACAACGGCATTGTCAAAAACGATTTTTGCATAGGGCTCATCGGAAATCAGGTAAATTTCCCGGTGCAGCCGCTGTGAGGCATCCGTAATTACGTTGCCCAGTTCGCGAAGCGCTTCGGCGCTGTAAATTCTTCCGGTGGGATTGTTGGGTGAATTGATTAAAACAGCTTTGGTCTTGTCGGTAATCGCTTCTGCGATGGCAGCCGTGTTGAGTGAAAAACCTTCATCGGTTGGAACCGTTATGCAGTTGCCGCCGTGATTGCTGATATAGAAGTCGTATTCGACGAAATAGGGGCTGGGAACAATCACCTCATCGCCGGGATCAAGGAGCGTTTTAAAGAGCACGTTCAGGGCTCCGCCGGCTCCGCAGGTCAGCACGACATGTTCGGGAAAAAGATCAAGTCCGTGCTGTTCGGAAACATATTCGGCAACCTTTTCACGGGCGTCTGCATAGCCGACATTGGCCATATATCCGTGCCGACCAGGCTCGCGTATTGCAGCCTCGTTTTGGAGAACGTCAAAAAATTCTTTTGGGGGCTCAATATTCGGGTTGCCGAGACTGAAGTCAAAGACACGGTCAGCGCCGAACTGCTTTTTAAGTTGGGCGCCCTGTTCGAACATTTTTCGTATCCAGGATGATTTTTGCAGATTTGTTTTTACGGTTGATGATATTGCCATGTGCTTCTCCTTATTATTAATTGTTATCATTATGGCATGCGGTATTTTACGCTAAAAGTTTTTATAAATCAATATGTGCGGGGCTTATCGGCCGGTTTGGCCGTGTGAGGGAGGGCTGCTATGCGGATCGATTGCAATGTGTGCTGTTGGCATGCTCATAATAATCGTGCATCCGGGCCCGTCATTATTAACGGCCCACACGCGTCCGCCCATGGCAATGACAAGGCTTTTTACCAGGGCTAAACCAATGCCGGTTCCGCCGGTGGTGCGCGTTAAATCGTTATCGACGCGGTAGAAGTTTTGAAATATTTTTTTTAGCGCGCGGCGGGGAATTCCCGGGCCGGTGTCGTTGAGGCTTATGCGAACACGCCGTCCTTCACGCGCGCAGCGCAGCAGCAGGTTTTTTGTGGGGGCCTGCGCGCCAAACTTGAGGCTGTTTTCAATCAGGTTAATCAGAATTTGAATCATGGCCTCGCGGTCATAATCGCAGGCCGGCAGGTTCTCTCCCCGTTCAATGTGTAGCTGAAACCCGGCCTTCTGGATGGGTGTTTGCATGATTGCGTTTACCTCATTGAGAACGTCATCAAAAGTTCCCTGCGTGAGGTTCAGGCTGCGCTGGCGTTTTTCCAGCTTTGCGAATTCAAGCACATTGCTGATCAGTCTTGCCAGGCGCGAGGTTTCAGAGCCCAAAATGCGGTAGTATTCCTGCTCGCGGTCCTGGTCGCGCGCTATGCCCTGTTCGAGCATTTCAATGTACATGCGTATTGTGCTCAGTGGTGTTTTGAGTTCATGAGTTACAGCTGACACAAGTCCCGAACGGCGTTCAGAGAGCTCTACAACGGCACGAACACTTTTATAAATTACAAACAGGCCTATCAAAATAGTGGCCGCCAGCAGCAGCATGATGCGATTGAGTGAGGTGCGCGCGGGTGAAACGGGCACCGTATCGCAGGTTAGCGATGCTTGCAAAAAGGCAAACGGGCGTGAAAATGAACGCTGTAGTGAAAAGGCTGGGTTCAATGGGACCGTCCCGGCGCGTAGTGTTTTTAAAACCCTCTCTTCTTTGAAGGCGCTCAGCTGTAGATGGGTAAAGCGGATCATGGGTTGATCTGAAAAATATTTCTGCATCAAATGCGCGAGCAGGTCGTAGACCTTGATAACCGCTCCCTGGCAGTAGCGTTGATTGTTGAGCAGTATTCTGCGAAAAAGGTAGAGATGGTTATCGTCAAGGAAGACTGCCTGCATGGGGTCAATCTCCACCAGCAGTTCATCGGTTTCTCCCGCCAACTCCAGCCAGATGTCCTGAAAAGGCTTAAATCCCGTTATTCCGGAAGTGTTAAAGGGCGTTTGCTTTTCGACATCTTCAAGTATACTCGCAATGATGGTACGCATGATGTCGTTGTCATTGTTGGCGTTCCGGGCTTTAAGCATCTGCGCCAGCGCCAGACGCTGGTCAGTTTGTGCGATCTGCAAAACCTGCTGAGCGGTCAGGTTTTCAATTCGGCGGTTTTTGTGGCGCACGTATAACGTGCCGGGGCGTTGCCTGCCGCGGCGCAGGTATTTTTCGGCAAACCTGAGGTGATCGTAGCTTGGATCTCCGGCATGCTGCTCGCGAGGGACGATTTCGTCGGAACCCGGCAATTTGAATCGGATTTGATTAAACGCATCGTTGATTTTTTTCAATTGTTCAATTTGAGCGCGTTGGCTCTTCGACAGCAGCCCGAATGTTTCTGCAATTGGCGTTTGAAACGATCCGTCAGGATTGTTCTGCATGTAGGCCAGAATATAGGGGGGTTTGAGGCTATGTTTGACGGCTCCGGGCCCTTCATAGCCGGCGTGGTAGGCTTCAATCGGGCGGGATTCTTCGAGCGATACCAGCTCATCCAGCTCAGTTTCCATCTGGGATAGGACCGTTTCCGCAAAGTAGCGTAGTTCCGAGAGTTCTTGCTGCTCAATGGTTCGGTAGGTGCGCAGCATGAGATATGCAAGAGGAATGGAAATTGCCAGCGAAAACAGCACAAGCAGGGCGGTAAGCTTTTTCATGTATCAAGTTCCAGCCGGTAGCCTTCGCCGCGCACTGTGCCGATCAGGTGGTTGTCGCCGATCAGGGCGGTAATTTTTTTGCGCAGCTTCAAGATATGGATGTCGACGGTGCGGGTTTCAATGTCAGCGTCAGCGTAATCCCAAACATCCCGCAGCAAATTTTTCTTGGAAACAATACGGTCGCGGTGGTGATGTAAATATATCATGATGTCCATTTCGCGACGCGTGATCTCAAGTGTAGTCTCTGTGGTTGCTGCCGTGAGATTGGTGCCGTCAAAATTAATCCCCTGAAGGTTGAGCTGCTCATCGCCCGCAAGCTTGCCGCTGCGCCGCAGCACTGCTTCAACGCGTACCATCAGTTCGCGCAGTGAAAATGGTTTGCAGATATAATCGTCGGCACCCGATTTGAAGCCGCTTACAATATCGTCTTCGGAGCCTTTGGCGGTCATGATGATAATGCCCTGTGCAGGTTTTGCCTTGCGCACTTGACGGCAGATGCTAAATCCATCGACGTGCGGCAGCATAACATCCAGCACAATCAGGTCGAATTTATCACGCAATGCCGTTTCCAGCCCCGCTGCCCCGTCTTCAATGCCGAGAGGGGCATAGCCGTTAAACACGAGCACATCGAGCAGACCGTTTAAAATTGCCTTGTCATCTTCAACCACCAGTATGCGCGCTTTTGTTTTTTGCATGGACCCTCCTTGTGTGCTGCGTTACGGACTTGGCTTTGTATCGGGTATGGCTGTAACAATTATAGATGACAGCGCTAAATTGCAAGGTAAAAGTTATGCAAAACAGGTGTTTGTCTGTTTTACGATAGTTTGCATTGCGAAGCGCGTGTGGGCAGTTACAATAAAGATAGAACATTGATGACACAGAGGAAAGCGGCATGAAAGTGGTACAGTTTTTACGCAATAGAATACAAACGCGCGCGTGCAATAGGGATGTCCGCGATGGACAGGACCTGATTTTGTATCGACAGCTCAGATGTTCTGAAAATAAAGTCTATGAAGCTCGTGACTGTTTGGATAGCATTCTGGAATTGCATAAAAAGGCCGAGGCTGAGCATATGCGAATCATGCAATTTCGCGATGATCTTGAGCAGCGGGTTGCTGCCGAAGATAAAGATCGGCCGGACAAAAGCACGCACGAGTTGCAGTCAGCCATTTCCCGGCAGCAGGATAGCGCATGCCAACTGGAGGAGCTTCAAAAAAAGATTGTCTTCTTGAAGCGTGAAATGAGTCGCTTGGAGACAGAATGTCAGAGCGTTCAAATGAATGTACGCACATATTTTTATAGTGAACCATGTCAGGGCAGCCTGCCGGAAGCAGCGGCAGCGGCCGGACAGTCCGCACAGTAGTTTTTCCGCAGGCCGGTACGTAGCAGGATTTCCCTCCCCCCTCCTTGAATGCGTGCCGGCCTGCATCCCCCCTTTCGCTAAATCTTTTATTTCGCATGCATGCTTTTAACCTTTAAAAGAAGCGATGTGCCTGTGTGAGCGCATTGACATGCAGGGCCTAATGGTGCACAATTGGGCGCTCTTGGTAGTAGTGTCATAGTGTATACAATGAATGGGAACAGGAAACAAAATGCAGGATGTAAGGATTATTTTTTTTGGGACCCCGCATTTTGCGCTGCCGTCCCTGCAGGCGCTGATCAAGAGTGGTCAGGAGACCGTTGCGGTGGTAACGCAGCCGGATCGCAGGGTCGGACGCGGTCAGCACGTGCAGGTTTCTCCGGTCAAGGACGTCGCTTTGCAGGCGGGGCTCTTGGTTTTGCAGCCCGAAAAGGTGCGCGCGCCTGATTTTCTTGACCAGTTTCGAGGGCTTAAACCTGATCTGGCTGTCGTGGCTGCCTATGGTCAGATATTTTCCCGCGAACTTCTGGATATTCCGCGTCTTGGTTTCATCAACGTGCATTCATCGCTGTTGCCCGCTTATCGAGGTGCTGCTCCAATTAATTGGGCAATTATTAACGGTGAGCACGAAAGTGGCGTTACCATTATGCAGGTTGATCTTGAAATGGACAGCGGGTCCATTGTGCTGCAGCAGAAAGAACCGATTGCATCGGATGACACGGCCGCCATGCTGCACGATCGTTTGGCGGTGCTGGGCGGCCGGCTGTTGGAGCAGGCGCTTGATCAGCTTGCCGGACCGGGATGGCAGCCGGTTTCGCAGCAGCACGGGTTGGCAACATATGCGCCTATGCTTAAAAAAAACGACGGCCTGATTGACTGGTCGCAGCCGGCCGTTACCATCTATAACCGTCTGCGCGGCATGACACCCTGGCCGGGTTGCTTTACCTTGTTTGAGGGGCGTATTTTAAAAATACATGCTGCCGGAGTGCGGGACATATCCACTGGTTCAGCAGTGCCGGGCACGGTGCTGCAGGCAGACGGGCAGGGCATAACGATTGCAACCGGGTGTGGCGCTTTGGTGATTTTTAGGCTTCAGCTTGAGGGTAAAAAGCAGATGAGCGCCGGTGATTTCCTGCAAGGTACGGGTGTTCAGTCCGGAACTTTGTTGGGGAATGAGTCGGTCGGCAGTTAAGCCTTCGCTATCAAACAAACTATCAGAATAGTATTGAGTCTATCTGTGTTGTCGGGGTATGCTTTTGGGGGTGCATGTGAGGTGCATTATTTTTTGTAGCCCGTATGTATTGCGGCGATACCACCGGTCAGCAGGCGATAGTTCACGTTTTCAAAACCGGCCTGTTCAATGAGCTGGCTCAAGTGTTTGGGCGAAGGGAATTGACGGATGGAATCCGGCAGGTAGGTGTAGGCCTCGCGGGATCCTGTGATTAAACTTCCCAGTACAGGAATAACCCGATAGGAATATATATCGTAGATGCGGCGCAGCAGAGGCGCAACCGGCTGTGAAAATTCAAGGCACACCAGACGACCGCCGGGTTTAAGTACGCGTTGAAATTCAAGTAGGCCGGCGTTCATATCCTCGATATTGCGCAGTCCGAAGCCGATTAAAACCACATCAAAATGTTGATCCTTTAGAGCCAGAAATTGCGCGTCACCACATATGTATTGAGTTGGCCGCCTTCTTCTGTTGGCACGTCTGCGCCCTGCAAGCATCATTTCAAGGCTGAAATCATAGAGTGTAACCGCAGCGTCGTTGTTGAGTTTGCGAGAGGCGAGCGCGGCCAGATCACCGGTTCCGCCGCACACATCCAGCACGTGCATGTCTCCATTGACAGCAGCTTCCCTGAGAGCCCTGTTTTTCCACGCATGGTGCAGGCCGAAAGACAACAATGTGTTCATGAGGTCATAACGATTTGCAATGGCGTCGAAATATGAGCGCACAAGGGATGTTTTGTCGGGCATATCGGTTATGACCTTCTGCAGGTTGTTTTTGGTGCGGCGTTGCGCGTGATTGATGTACATAACAAAAAAATGCTGCGCTGTCATGTATTTCTTGGGAGTATGGTTGCCGCATAATTTTTTTCTTGCCTGGGGTATGGCAGGCCGTGTACCATGGCATGCAGGTGATGTCGTGTGTGGTGTCAATAATGCAAGGTATGATATGACTATAAACAGTGGGCATAATCCCGGCGAAGTTGATTCAATTCTGGAAAAAAGTCTTGAGGGTGAACGCCTTTCAAGGGCTGATGGCTTGAAACTACTTGCCTCCAATGATATTACCGCTCTGGGCTTTGCCGCGCATGTTCTTAAAAGACGTCGCATGGGTGAGCGGATTTATTTTAATGTGAACTGCCACCTTAATCTTACTAATATTTGTGTTGCTCGCTGTGGTCTGTGTGCGTTTAGCTGTGATGCGCATGATCCGCAAGCGTATTGCATGGATCAGCAGGAGGCTGTTGAACGTGTACGTGCCGCCGGAGCGGGTATAACTGAAATTCACATGGTCAGCGGTCTGCATCCTGAAAAGCCGTTTTCCTATTACCTTGACATGGTTGCGTGCCTGCATTGTGAGTTTCCGCAACTGCACATAAAAGCTTTTACCGCGGTCGAGATTCATTATTTTGCGCAGATCGCCGGCATCAGTATCCGCAGCGTGCTTAGTCGCCTGAAAGCCGCCGGGCTGGGATCTTTGCCGGGCGGCGGAGCTGAGGTCCTCAATGACCGGGTTCGTGCCAGCATATGCCCGAACAAGGCATCCGCAGCCGAATGGCTTGCGGTTACGCGCGTGGCGCACGAGTTGGGACTTAAATCAAATGCAACGCTGCTTTTTGGTCATATTGAAACCGCCGGGGACGTTATTGATCATCTGCTGAGTCTGCGCTCGCTGCAAGACGATACCGCGGGGTTCCAGACATTTATTCCTCTGCCGTTTCACCCGGAAAACACCAAGTTTGCCGACAGAGCAGTTCGGCCAGGGGCGGTGGAAATTTTGCGTATGATCTGTGTCAGTCGGCTGATGCTTGATAATTTTGAGCATGTTAAGGCCTACTGGGTTATGACCGGGTTACCTGTGGCCCAGCTTGCCCTTGTATTCGGTGCTGATGATATTGACGGTACTGTGCGTGAAGAGAAGATTACGCACGCTGCCGGAGCCACGACTGCAACCGGTCTTGACCGGAATACGCTCATTGAGGTTATTCGCCAAAGTGGCAGTTGTCCGGTTGAACGCGATAGTCTCTATCGGGTACTTCGTCAGTACTGACAGGTTTGCAAAAAGTTGTGTTGAATCGCCCGGCGGTATGCTTTGTGTGGTTGCCTCGCACAGTCTGGGCAGCAGGGCTTGCCGGATTTGCAGAGCCCTTTTTAGGTAAAAAAGTTGCTTTTCAGGGGTACCTTCAGTATTTTTTTATAAAAAGCACGCTCGGAAGGGTGTTCGACGCCCAGCCGGGAGTGATGATTGTACAGCACGCTTTACGCTCCCATAATAGAAAACCAAATTCGTGTAATGCTATGCAGAAAATTCTTGAATCAGTCGCACTGAATGTCCCGACGATCATGCTTCCTCGTACGGGTATTGACCTTTCAAAGTGGGCCGTAATTGCCTGCGATCAGTATACTTCGCAGCTCGAATACTGGCAGCAGGTTGCTGATTGTGTTGATAGTAGCCCGTCCACGCTGAACATGATCCTGCCTGAGGTTTATCTTGAACAGAATACGGATGACCGGGTGACTCGTATTAACCGCAGTATGCAGAATTATCTTGATCAGGGTTTGCTTGTTGCACAGCCGCCGGGTTTTATTATGGTGGACCGGAAAACACCGCATGCTGATTCGCGCAAGGGGCTGGTGGTGGCCCTTGATCTTGAGTGTTATGACTACCGTGCAGGCTCAAGCAGTCTGATACGTGCTTCGGAAGGCACAATTGTGGATCGTCTGCCGCCTCGCGTCAGCGTGCGGCGGGACGCGCCGCTTGAGCTGCCGCACATCATGGTGCTGATAGATGATCCCGGCTGCACCGTGATTGAGCCGCTTTTTGAAGATGCTGCACGTCCGCTGTATGATGCCGAGTTGATGCTGCAGGCAGGACACATCCGGGGCTATTCGGTCAGCGATCCTGGCCGTATAGCGTCTGTGGCACAGGCCCTGCAGTGCCTGGCTTCACCAGAGTCAATGCAGCAGCGCTATGGTGACCTGCGCAGTGCAGCATTGCTGTACGCAGTTGGCGATGGCAACCATTCTCTTGCAACAGCAAAAAGTATCTGGGAGACGATTAAAAAAAATCTCAGCGATCAAACTGAGCATAGAGGTCATCCGGCTCGCTACGCACTGGTTGAACTGGTCAATCTGCACGATCCGGGATTGTTTTTTGAGGCTATTCACCGGGTGTTGTTTAACATACCGTCTGAGAGCTTGTCGGGTCATTTGCAGGAGTATTTTCAGCAGCAGGGCCTTCGCGTGCGCATGCATGCAGCATCTTCTCTTGAGGCCGCGGCAATTGCCTCTGAGACCGGTTCATCCGCGCTGCATCGTTTCGGTTGGGTGACAGCCGGCGGTAGCGGTATTATTGAAATTGAAACACCAGCACAGGTGTGCGCCACCGGTACTTTGCAGGACGCCCTGGATGCATATCTGCAAAAAAATCAGGGGGCCTCCATTGATTATGTTCATGGGGAAGCAGTTGTTACCGAACTGGGCAGTCGTCCGGGCAATGCCGGTTTTTATTTGCCGGCTATAGCAAAGAATGATCTGTTTCGTACTATTTTGCTGGAGGGGGCCTTTCCGAGGAAAACATTTTCCATGGGCGCGGCCGAGGAGAAGCGTTTTTATCTGGAGTGCCGGTTGATCAAATAATGCAATAGCGTGAAGTGAAACGCAATCTATACGCAGCCTGATATTAAAAGCCCGAAACTGTAGCAGTTTCGGGCTTTTATATTGTATGGTGCCGAAGAGAAGATTCGGTAGTGCGAATAGCTATTTTGAGGCGTTTGCAGTTCGTTTCTATTTGGTAAGACCGGCCAGTTCCTTTTCAATGCGTGCTTTCATATTATTCTGGGCATCAATCAGGCGGGCGTTATTACGTAGTTTGTCATCCACGCGCTCTGTTTTTGTCTTGGCATCCTGGATTTTGGCTTCTTCAAGCTGGATGCGACTGGATCTCTCGTCGGGGCCCATCACAGAGTCCCTGTTTATTGTCGCGATCCGCTCTCTGGCCCTTTCCTGATCCTCTTCATATCCTGCACGTTTGCGCCTGAACATATCCTGGTTGCGCGTAAGATTTTCACGATTTGAAGTGATAATACTCAGTCGGTCACGGAGATCTCCGATAAATTCCTCGGTCTGCTCGGCACCGAAGCCGCTTGTCTCTGTCAGGGGTGCTTCATAGCCGGGTTCCTCGGTCGATTCGGTCAGGATATCAGAAGAAAGGTACACGGGTTCGCTTTCAAGTGATCCGTCTACCCGAGTAATGTTTTTGATCGCTTTTTTGGGCAGAGAAACAGTGCCGCTGCGGGCATAAAAGCTGATTTTGTCGTCGTCTTCCCAGTACTGGGCCGTTTTCATTGCATTTCCGTTTTGCAACTGGATGGTAAAGTAAAATGCCTGGGCGTTTATGGCGATGAGCAACAGGACTATGCTGCCGATAATCCAAAGATAGTTCTTATTCATGGTGTCTCCTGAACAGTAATACGTCCATACGCTGTTTTTTGGCGTACGTGGTTATAGAATTAGTATCGTACTGTTTCAGGGCAACTTGAATAAAAAGTTATTTTAGATTGCGGGGTTACGTCATTTATGATAAAAATTTATATAAATTGTTAAAAACAACTGTTGTCCGCTAAGTGTCTGTCAGTATCCCGAACTAGAATCCAATGTGCATTATTTTTGGGTCTTCAAGAAAGATATACGGGCATACCGGTTTGGTCAAATTCCTTATTTCAGCAAAGGCTGTTTAATGAAAGAAGATCTTTTGCGTGCGTTGCCGTCCGTGGATGAAATTCTGCGGCAGGCCTGGATGCAGGATGTGATTAAGGGAGCGGGCCGAAGTCTTGCCGTGCGTGCTGTGCAGGAGTTAATCTGTGAGCGCCGCGCTGAACTGCTGGCCGGTGATTCGGTCGAGGCCGAATCGGTAGTGGCTTCTCCCTGTTTCGACTCGTTTGCTGTCATGCGCAAGATTGAGCAGCTTGCGGCATTATCCCTGCGGCCGCTTATTAATGCTACCGGCATTATTGTACACACCAATCTGGGCAGGGCGCCTTTGTGTAAGGCTGCGCTTGAGGCCGTAGAGCGCATTGCCCGCGGCTACAGTAATTTGGAGTTCGATATTGAGCAGGGTGCTCGTGGTCATCGCGGCGTCCATATCGCCGATTGCCTGCGGCGGATATGCGGGGCCGAAGCTGCTTGTGCGGTCAATAATAATGCGGCCGCCGTTTTACTGGGTTTGACTGCACTTGCGCGCGGTCGGGATGTTATCGTATCACGGGGTGAGCTGATTGAAATTGGCGGCAGCTTTCGCATTCCAGATATTATGCAGCAGAGCGGCGCGCGCCTGGTCGAGGTTGGTACAACCAATCGTACGCATGTGCGCGATTACCAGGACGCCATAACCGAGAATAGCGCATTGCTTTTTAAAGCCCACACCAGCAATTATCGTATTGTCGGCTTTACTGCCGGGGTTGCTCTGGAAGAGCTTGTTGCCCTGGGCCGCGAGGCAGGCGTGCCTGTTTTATATGATATGGGCAGCGGGTGCATGGCCGACGCGGGCATTGACGCGCTGCGCGATGAGCCGACGGTGAAGGCTGCGCTTGCCGCAGGAGTTGATCTTGTGACGTTTAGCGGTGATAAGTTGCTGGGTGGCCCGCAGGCCGGTTTGATTGCGGGCAAACAGCACTACATTGACATACTTGAAAAACATCCGCTTGCGCGCGCCCTGCGCCTTGACAAAATGGTGCTGGCTGCGCTAGAGCAGACGCTGCGTATGTATGCCTATGCGCCTGATCGACTTGAAGCGCTTCCGGTTGTGCGTATGTTGAAAGCCTCTTCGGAAGAGCTGCGCCGCCGGGCGAGCCGCCTTGTGCGCTGTTTGCAGGATGCAGTGCCCGGATGCCGTGTGCAGGCCGTGCAGGATGTTTCGCAGGTCGGCGGTGGTGCCTGCCCATTGCGTGAGTTACCAACGTGGGCAATTGAGCTTGACCCGGGGCCTGCTGGCGCGTCTGCGCTTGAGCGGCGTCTGCGTCTGGGGCAACCGTGTGTTGTGGCGCGTATCAGGAATGACAGGGTGGTGCTTGATATGCGTACGGTGCTACCCGGGGAAATCAAATTTCTTTTTCAGGCATTGAGAACGGTTTTGTCTCCATGAATACAACTTGTTTTATCGTTGATGAGGCGCTCAGCAATCAGCGTCTTGATGTGGCCATCGCATCGGCTGTTTCCTCTATCAGCCGTTCACGTGCGCAGCAATCGATTCGAGATGGTTGTGTCCAGGTCAACGGCCATGCCGCCAAGGCATCCTGCCGGGTACAGATTGGAGATCAGGTAACGCTGAGCCTGCCCGAGCCTGTGCCGCTTGAGGCTGAACCTGAAGACATAGCGCTGGATATTGTGTATGAAGACGCCTGGGTTATTGTCGTCAACAAGCCGGCCCATCTTGTGGTTCATCCGGCTTGCGGCAACTATACGGGCACGCTGGTGAACGCACTTTTGTTTCATTGTAGGGATCTTGCCGGTATTGGCGGTGTGCAGCGTCCGGGTATAGTGCATCGTCTGGATAAGGATACCTCGGGCGTCATGGTGGTTGCCAAAAATGATCAGGCCCATATGTGCCTGAGCGAGCAGTTCAGGGTTCATAGTGTGGTGCGCCGTTATCAGGCTCTGGTGTACGGCAGTATGTCGGAGGAAAGTGGACAGATAGAAACGCTGATTGGCCGTGATCGCGTGGATCGCAAAAAAATGTCGGCTCATCCACGCAGGGGCCGTCAGGCCGTGACAGACTGGCGCTGCATTGAACGTTTTGATGACTACAGCCTGCTGGAGGTGACATTGCAGACCGGCAGAACACATCAGGTTCGTGTACATATGGCCTCCATTGGCCACAGCGTGCTGGGTGACCCAACCTATGGTGATTCCCGCAGGATGCGCTTAATCAGAAATAAGTCCTTGCAGGATGCTGTTAAGGGCCTGAAGAGACAATTGTTGCATGCCGGGTTTTTGCAATTTACGCATCCGGATACGCAGCAGGAGCTGGCATTTTCAGCGCCGCTACCGGATGGATTCGCAGCGGTGTTGGCGCTGCTGCGGGGGCTGTGATGGTAACGGTAGGCCTGACCGGTGGGATTGCCAGCGGCAAGACTATGGTGGCGCAGCTGTTCCGGGAGTTGGGAGCAGAAATCATTGACACTGATGTGATCGCGCATCAGATAGTTGAGCCGGGTCGGGAAGGACTTGAACGCATTAAGGCCTGCTTTGGCTCTGGTATGTTTACTGCCGATGGTATGCTCGACCGTGCTTGTCTGGCCGCTGCAGTTTTTAGCGATAGCTCTCGTCTTGAGAAGCTCAATAGCCTGCTGCACCCGCTTATTGTTCAGCAGATAGTCGAGCGCCTTGAGAGTTTGCGTCTGACAGGTTTTGACGGGGTTGTCATTGTTGATGTGCCGCTTTTGTTTGAATGCGGCTGGCAGGATATGTTTGACCGCAACATTGTTGTGTATTGCGAGCCTGATGTGCAGCTCAGGCGTCTGATGTGCCGCAGCGGTCTGGATGTTGTGCAGGCTGCTGCCCGGATTGCAGCCCAGATGCCGCTGTGTGAAAAAAAAATCGCAGCTGATTTTGTTATTGATAATCAGGCTACACCGCAGAGTGTGCGCCCGGAGGTGGCGGATCTGTATGCGCAGCTTCTGCGCTAGCCAGTGCTTCGGGTGTGGGTGAACCAATAAAAAAAACAAAAAAACTTGACAATGCTGCAAAACGGACGCTATAATGAACACAATAATGTCACAGCACATACCCTTCCCCATAATCTAAGTTGTTAGAAATCAGTGTGTGCATGATCTTTCCTGTGTAACATATCTCACATGTGAAAAAATATCCGTATGAAGAGAACAAAAGGGTAGACTGTCTGGGGGAAACTCGCGTGGCGTTAATCGCTCCGCGCACCGGCAAATGTTCCTGAAATTATGTAACACTCATTATTGGAATTCATTTCTGAAGATCAGCTCACACACGACGATACGCGTAACCTAACGGATACTATTTATTCCATCACAGCTACGAATGCCCTGCGCTGAAGAAACCGCTTCAGATGTCCGCGGGCTTGTATTTCAAGTAGATTGATTAAAAAAGGTTTTCAATACCAAAATCCGGGAGACACTGTCCAATGAATTTGAAAGAACTCAAGTGCCAAAAAATCAATGACCTGATGGAAACAGCCAAGCAGATGGGCATTGAGGAATACAGCAGTATGCGCAAGCAGGATTTAATTTTTGCTTTGCTGCAGTCGGAAATTGAAAAAAATGGATTGATATACGGTGAGGGTGTCATTGAAATTCTGCCGGACGGATTCGGTTTTCTGCGTGCTCCGGACTACAACTACCTGCCGGGGCCGGATGACATTTACGTGTCTCCGTCGCAGATCCGCCGCTTTAACCTCAGGGTTGGCGATACGGTTTCGGGCCAGATCAGGCCCCCCAAGGATTCCGAGCGTTATTTTGCCCTGCTGAAGGTTGAGTCCATCAACCTTGAGAGCCCTGAAAAAGCACGTGATAAGGTGTTGTTCGATAATCTGACGCCTCTTTACCCCATGCAGAAGCTTGAGTTGGAGACTTCAAGCGAAAATTTATCGGCCCGTGTGATGGATCTGCTGACCCCCATCGGCATGGGCCAGCGCGGTCTTATTGTTTCACCGCCGCGCACCGGTAAAACAATGCTGATGCAGAATATCGCCAATTCGATTACCAAAAACCACCCGGATGTTGTTTTGATGGTGCTGCTCATTGATGAGCGCCCTGAGGAAGTGACCGACATGCAGCGCTCAGTTACGGGCGAAGTGATTAGCTCAACCTTTGATGAACCGGCCACGCGTCATGTTCAGGTGGCCGAAATGGTGATTGAAAAGGCCAAGCGGATGGTTGAGCACCAAAAAGATGTTGTTATTTTGCTGGACAGCATCACGCGTTTGGCCCGGGCCTACAATACGGTCGTGCCGCCCAGCGGCAAAGTGCTTTCCGGTGGTGTTGACTCCAACGCGCTGCATAAACCGAAACGTTTTTTTGGTGCAGCCCGCAATATTGAGGAAGGCGGCAGTCTGACCATCATTTCGACCGCGTTGATTGATACGGGCAGTCGTATGGACGAGGTGATCTTTGAGGAATTCAAAGGCACTGGTAATATGGAAATCTATCTTGACCGCAAGCTTGCTGATCGGCGTGTTTTTCCGGCGATTGACATCAACCGCTCGGGTACCCGTAAGGAAGAATTGCTCATGCGGGACGATGTGCTCAAGCGTATCTGGCTGCTCAGAAAGGTGCTGCAGCCGCTTAACACGGTTGACGCTATGGAATTTTTGCAGGAAAAAATGAATGATACCAAGGATAATGATGATTTTTTAAGTTCAATGAACAAGTAATCTTTAAGGAGTACACGCAATGAAAAAAGGTATTCATCCCAAGTACGAAGTTTCGCAAGTGCGGTGTGCCTGCGGAAGCACCTTTGAAACCCGTTCGACACGTCCGGAAATAAAGGTCGAAATCTGTTCAAGTTGCCACGGTTTTTTTACCGGTAAGCAGAAGCTGGTCGATTCGGCCGGACGCGTTGAGAAGTTCCAGAAAAAATACGCGGCTTCTAAAAAATAATTTGTATCAGCCTTTGTCTGCCTGTTCGTGTGCTACCGTATTGACGGTGCGCATGTGTGAATAGGTGTATCTGCTGATTTTTACGGCCCTATGCATGTTTGAAAAGCTGGAAGAAGTTGTTGAACGCTACGAAGAGCTGGATCGCCTATTGATCGATCCGCTTGTTGTCAATGACCGGCAGAACTATCAGAGTCTGACTTCGGAACGCTCAAAAATAGAACCGATTGTTGAAGGCTACCAGCGCTTGCTCAAGGTTCGCCGAGACATTGAGGACAACCGCACTTTGCTGCAGGACAGCGACGCGGATATCCGCGAAATGGCCCAGGCGGAAATTCCCGAGATGGAAGTCAGTCTTGAGCGCTTGGAGCAGGAGCTGCGCGTCATGTTGCTGCCCAATGATCCGCGCGACGAAAAAAATGTTCTTCTTGAAATACGGGGCGGAACAGGCGGGGAAGAAGCCGCTCTTTTTGCCTATGACCTGTTTCGCATGTACTGTAAATATGCTGAAACCCGGAACTGGAAGGTCGAAATTCTGAGTCAGAACCAGACCGGTCTCAAGGGCCTTAAGGAAGTCATCGCGATTATTACTGGTCGTGGCGCCTATAGTCAGCTCAGGTACGAAAGCGGCGTACATCGGGTGCAGCGTGTGCCTGAAACCGAAACTCAGGGCCGTGTACATACCTCGGCCGTTACGGTTGCCGTGATGCCCGAGGCCGATGATGTTGATATTGATATTGGTCCCGGTGATCTCAAGTTCGATGTGTTTCGCGCATCCGGTCCGGGCGGGCAGAGCGTCAACACCACCGATTCCGCTGTACGTGTTACCCATATTCCTACCGGTATGGTTGTGAGCAATCAGGATGAAAAGTCGCAGCATAAGAACAAGGCCAAGGCTCTCAAAATTCTAAAGGCACGCTTGCTGGATATGGCCATGCAGAAACAGCAGGATGAGATATCACGCCAACGCAAGAGCATGGTCGGCAGTGGTGACCGCAGCGAGCGTATTCGAACCTATAATTTCCCCCAGGGACGTGTCAGTGATCACCGTATTAATCTAACTATTTATAAAATCGAAAGTATCATGCTGGGAGATTTGCAGGATATTATTGATCAGCTTATCACCTATTATCAGTCCGAGGCACTTCAGGTCGCGAGCACGTAGGTTGCGACCTGAGCCGCTTTGCAGACATCTTGAGTCGGTTACAGCCATTGACCCTGCTTCATCTTCTTACTATTACCCAAAACTATTTTCGCGAAAAAGGCATTGAATCTGCGCGGCTTGATGCCGAGCTGCTTCTTTGCCACTGTCTGGGGCTTGACCGCGTCGGGTTGTATCTGGAGCACGATCGTCCCCTGCAGGAGCAGGAGGTGCAGGCCTATCGTGAACTGGTCCGGCGCCGCGCCGCTTATGAGCCGGTTGCCTATATCACGGGCCGGCGCTATTTTTGGACGCTTGAGCTGCATATCGACAGAGGCGTACTGATTCCCCGGCCTGAAACCGAGGTGCTGGTTGAGCGCGCACTGGAGTTCCTGGCAACGTTGGATGTCGCCCGCCCGCGAGTGCTCGACATTGGTACCGGCAGCGGTGCGATTGCGCTGGCCCTGGCAGCGGAAATGCCGCATCTGGATATTGTTGCATTGGATGCCTGCGCGCAGCCTGTTGCTTGCGCCCGGGCTAATGCCAACCGTTTGGGCTTCGCCGCACGGGTGCGGGTGGAGCAGGCACAATTTCCGGATGATTGTTCGTTGGCTACAGGCCGCTATGATCTGATTGTTTCAAACCCTCCCTATATTCCTTCCGGAGATATTGAGAGCCTGGCACCTGATATCAGGGAGTATGAGCCGCGCCCGGCCCTTGACGGCGGCCCGGACGGGTTGGAGGTGTATCGTCATTGGATTCCGCATTGCGCGCAGCTGCTGGCTACAGGTGGTGCCTTGATGCTCGAAATCGGGCATGATCAGGGGCCCGGTGTTACCGGATTGCTTGCTGCCTCCGGGCATGTTACCAGCATTGAAGTTGTGCGCGATTACGCCCGATTGGATCGGGTTGTCATCTGTCGCAAGGCATCATAAGATGCAGATTGAGATCACCTCTGGTTTGAGAATTGCTTTTGACTAACACGTAGTGGCATAATAGATAATAGTATACTTGGAAATGGCGACGGGGTGAGAAGCGGGGCATCGAATATAGTCTGATCAGTGACGGTGTGCATGTATGTGCCGCGCACATCAATTTTTTTTACAAAAGGCCACGATCTTTCCCTGGCGGCTGAGATGATACTGCAAATATATTGACAGTAAAAATAAAAATGTTTTGCTATAAAAAAAGCCCCTGAGTACAGGGGCTTTTTTGTTGCAGGTTGTTGAAATTGCGCTTAATAATAACCGTCATCCAGCCAGTATTCCGGTCCGGATTTGATGTTAAAGGCCGGATCGACATCGATTTCAAGAATCTCTCCGGTGCTTTTCTGTACGTAGACTTTGCCGCCGGATTGGCGTCCGCTGTGCATACTCAGGCTGGAAGCGATGCCATCTCCAAGGTCTACAACATCCATTATTGGGCCTTCACCGTCATCCTGGTCGAATATTTTCTTAAAGAACGCTGTGCCGGTTTCGTAATACACGCCAAACAGACGGCTTGTGCCACCGGACTTGCAGGGATCGATGTCGGGCATGAAGGTCGGCATAAGCAGAATACCGCCCAGCACTGCGCCCTTGTTCACCACGCGTTCCGAGGGCAGGCCCGTTTCGGCTATCAGGTTGCGGAACCAGCCCTGATAGACATTGCGCCGTGATTCAGTTACCATAGCATCGAAGGTTGTTTCGCCTTCAGGCCCTTCGACTTCTGATCGTCCGGACACCGAGTACGCATCAGCATCAAACATGTCATTGATCGGATTTTCTGCACTGCTTAGCTTGTTAATTTCGCATTCAACGGCCGGGTATGAGTAGTTGCAGTCTGGCAGGTCGGGGTTGAAGAAGGGGTCCTTGATGCCAATGATATAGTTCTGGTCAGTGTTGGTCTTGTCGGTGTTGGCAAGGAAGCGCCCTGTGCCCAGATACAGCCAGGCATTGTCTTTTCTGTCAACGCTTAAAGTTATTGAGGATGTAATCGGCCGGGGTGATTGTAATAACTTAGTGATTGTCCAGCTTGAAGAAGCAGGGTCGGAGATATACTCCGGAGAGCTGCCTTCGGTGCCCCACGATTTGAATTCCGTGCTGTCTTTCTGCGGAATTGTGAGACGGAATATCTCGCTGGTTTTGTCATTGTAATTGGCTGCTACATACACGCTATCCGTGTTATAGTTCATGCTTTTATCAAACGCGACTGCTTCGTTGGTAAAGGCATCGCCGCCCGGCAGTGTAAAAATCTTTTTCAGGCCGCCCTGAGCAATATTACCGCCGGTTTTCAGGTCAACCACGATAAGGCTTGCGGAGTTGGTACTGTCGCCGGTCATGCTGGTGGGACCTGATCCTATTGCAAGCATCCAGTTGTCTTCCACCTTCAGTAGGTTCGGGTAGTTTGATGACATGCCCATATCGGGAAAGTTGCGTTCCCACAGCAAAACCGGAGAGCGGGGTTCTGTAATGTCAAAGGCGAAATACGATGGGTACATTGTCAGGCGTTGTGTTGTATCAGTGTGATTCGGGTTGACCGGTATCTCCATGCCGCCCGCAAAACCGAATCCGCCTACCAAAACCGTGCCCCAGCCGTTGATATGGGACGTTGAGTTGTCTGAGTCGTCGAAAATCCTGGCATCAAATATGCGCGGCCGCAGGTCGATAGTGTTGACATGGGTATAGTTGGGATCGGCCATCCATTTTAAATGCGGCAGGATGTTTTGCGGAATATAGGCCCATAGCTCGCTGCCGATATCGACATCAGCTGCTAGCGAGTCGGTATGCGTTGAAAAATAGCCAGGAACTTCATAGGGATTCACAAAGCCGTCGTTAGAATACACCCAGCCGGTAAACGCATGCAGCATGCCGGCGTTGGAGCCGACAAACACCACGGTTTCGCGGTTTTTGTATGTTTGGTAGTAATCATAGTAGGACTGGTCGCCGTAGAGCAGATCATAGTCTGCCAGGGGCTGGGCCAAGGAGGTCGGCGTGGACTGGATGATATCGCCCAGTTTCCACAGACGCCCATCAGTCAGCGTGCGTTTACGCAGGTTCACGCTGCCGTAATATGCGGCATCATTGTCGGGAACGCCGGTTGTCCACAGCAGAAGGTTCACGCCCCGTGAAACTTCATCGGCTCCCAGATACGACCATGCGGTATTGTCGTTTATGCCCATGAAGTTTAGGACACTCATCATGGACCAAAAGCCTCCGTTATATCGAAAAAAATTATCGTTTGGATTTTCCTCGGTACCATCGCCTTTGTAGGTGTAGATTTTACGGTCCGTCGGCTCCATTTCAGCCAGTTTGTCGCCGGCCGACCAGATTGGCCGCATGCTGTCCAGCTCTTCTGTAGCTCCTTTTTCGCCTTCGTTAGTGTAAGTCCAAAACACGGTCTCTCCTGTTTCTTCACATTCCCCCTCTTCGTCGCATTCTTCCTCTCGTCCAAAAATAATGCGTTTATCCTGGTCCGTATCGAGCGTGTAGTCGGGAACCGTGTCTTCACGGATTTCTCCGTGGTCATCAACCCAGAGTGAGTGCAGGTAGCCGCGCCAGGTAACATTGCCGTAAGCAGTGGCAGTCGTGGGGTCGAAAATGGCCTGCACGAGCGTGCCTTCGCCCTCGCCCTTGGTCGCGAGCACGGATACGGCCGTGCCGGAACCCGCTTGTTCGATAATCGCCAGCACGGCGCTCATCAGTTGTTGTTCGAGTTGTGCACCGTCTTCGGCCTCAAAATAATTGTCGGCAATGCCGTTGCCGTCTTTGTCCCATTCATCCTGCAGATCAGGGTATGGGGGGTCGCAGTCATCGTCAGTGCAACTTTCTCGAAAGCCGCCGTATTTGGCGGTCTGCTGCAGAAGCGTGCGGGCATTGGCGTCATTGTTAAGGGCGTTGATTACGTATACGCCGATATTCTGGATGCCGGACAGCCGGTCTTTTCCAAGGGTAGCGCTGCGTAGATCATTCGTATTCATGTAAAAGGCCACATCGCGGGCATAGCTGGTTCCGCTTGAGTCAAAGCTCTGAATGCCCAAACCGGCATAGTCTTGCAGGTATTCTGGAATTTGCTGGTCATTGGTTGACATGCCGTCGGTCAAAAGCAGGACATACCCCTTTGCGCAGGCCTCCTCCATGGTGCCGGTCGTGTCAAAATAAGGGTCGTTTACAGTGTCGATCGTGCCGATCGCATCGGACGCATAGCCGCTGATTTCAGGATTCTGTTGCTTGAAATATTGCATGACGACATAGAGCGTTTCGGCCAGCGGGGTTGAGGTTGAAAAGGGCTTGCTTCTGATGGCGGAGATTATGCTCGGCATGTCTGTGCCGATCGGTTCATCGATTTTGCTATTGCCGTCTCCCGATGATGTAAACCACGCGTTGCCCCAGGCGGCCCGCTCGCCTACTTTCTGCATGACGCCGCCCGGCAGACCGTCGGGCCCGAACTCCGAGAACGAGTCCAGCGCCGGATCCTTTTCAACCCTGATGACAAAGCTTCCGAGTTTCGCGGATGACAAGCTCTCGGAGGGCCGAACCTCGATGTTGCCGCTGTCCATGGTGTACCAGGCATCGGCCCAGGGCGAGACTCCCGCGCCTACGTGGTGGCGGACGAATCGGCAAATATCGCGGTCATCGGTTGCGCCGCGCAGGGCTACGTTGGTGCTGTCGTCTAGGGCTTCCGTACGTCCTCCGACAACCGCTTTTTTCAGGATGTCGCCGCGGCGCATGCACAGAAAGTTGAGGAAACTGCCGTCCCAGTCTCCGCTTGGGTCGGGTTTAAATCTGGGGGGGGTGCTGCTGCTTGAGTATGTGTAGCGGCCTTCGGGGTTGAAATAACCGTAATAGTTGCTGACCTCGCAGGGCTCATATTCAATAACCAGCTGCGGGGCCCAATTTTGATTGCCGTCAAAGGAATAGGCCACTCGGCCGCCGTTGCCGCTTACCCAGTCTATTTTAAACAGGATGGCCTGGCCGGCGTTCCATCCCGGCCGGCTGACAATTTCCTGTACAAGCGTCGTGAGATCAGCTGTCTGGTAGGTGCCCGGGGGTCTTGTCGGGCGGCGGGTTCTCCCTTCGTCCCATGCTCCATAGGGTATGTCCCAGGTAACGGATGCGGTCGTGTCGGCCCGGCTGGAGATATTGTAAGTAGCAGTGCCGAGCGTCACCGGGTTATCAGCGGCCTCGGCCGTGATCTTCAGTGTTAACGCTGCGTTTTTAAAACTATCATTGCCGTCGTTATTTCGTGCGGTAAAGTTGATATATGCGTTTGAAATAATTACCGGAACGCCGTCAACCTCGCGCGGCACTGTGACATTGTCAAAGCGCATGGCTGATAGCACAGCCTCCTGGCTGGCACATGTTTCATATGTACCTTGCACCCACCTCCACCTACAGTTCTTCCCTTTCCAATTACACTTCCACTGCCACTCCCCTGCTGTTGCGTTCTGGTATGTATCATCATCCTTGCCAAGGTCAAGGTCAAGCATGGTCAGCGTGTTGACACCGTTGCATAGTCTGATCTGACCTGTATTTTTTTGCTCCATGCCGTCATCAAATCCACCTGATACCCGGCCTGAATATTGCTGACACATGTTGCCGGCAAAGGTAGGGGCAAGTGTGTGCCCGTAGGGCCAGCTATCTTGGTCATTGCCGTAGTTTGGGAAATTCATGCTACCGGAATTATCAAGCACGATCATGATGCGCGGATCGACCGTCTCGGTTTGGAAAATCGGATAATGCGTGTATGTGGCCATGTTGGGCTCTTCTTGAGCCTGGATCGGGCCGGCTAAAATCAGCGCTATCATCGCGCAGGCGCCTGCCACGCAGGCGTATTTCATTAGAGATGCCATAACGCTAACCCTCTTTCTTAAAATAAATTAAATGTTAAAGGCCCCGCCGTAGAGTTTAGTGAGGTGGGTCCGGTGTCATAACCGGCAGGTTAAAATTCGTATCACTGGGCCTGTCCTCAAAATAATGCAGAACGTACACGCTGATTGCTTCAGGGGTTTCACCTGAGGTCTTTTTTCTGTACACTATTCGGGCCATGCACGGAATTTTTAGTGAGGTAAGGCTAATTGGCTCGTTGTTTTCATCATAGAAATGTGTCAGGTTTGTGACCTGCATGTAGCGGTCGACAAATTGAGTAAAACCGTGGCCGTCAAACATTAAGGCGTTGGGTCCCTTGCTGTCAATGTGGACGACGCCCTCTTCGCGAAATTCAGCATGCGCGGATGGCGTTGCAACCGACAGGATGCTGGAGCAGAGCGTTACAAGCAGCAGTGAATATATATATTTTAGCATGGTCGAAATCCTCCTGTTATATGCTTGGCGCACGTGAAAGTCCGCCTTATTTTACAATCCGAAATCCCATTGCCTGGCGGGACGGGCTTTTCTTAAAGTTGCCGCTTTTAGTCCGCGCGCGCGCGTCCATGTTATAGGTGATGCGTGCTGAGTTAGAGCCCATGCCAAGGTCCTTGGCTCCGAACTCGGCTCCGCCGCCAGCCATGGTCTGTGCTTGTACCTTGTCAATGTCGATATCGGCAAGCACGATTTCCTGCCCATCCTGTATGCTCACAAGCTGGAGATCGGTCCACAGGTCAAGATCGTCCGTGCCAATGCTTGTGTTAAGTGCTTGGCATTCAGAAGCGCTCATATCCGCCGGGCAGGGCAGCTCATCCACAGTCTGCTGATCTTTCTTCCAGACCTTAATTTGTTTGCCTGTTAGGGTGGTTTTTGAAACGCTGTCAAAGTCTTCCTGCAGGACGTCGGGGTCAGTCAGGCGAAACGCGAATGTGTAGTCATCTATATCTTCAAAATCGACCGGGTTTCCGTCGGGATCTATGGTGTCATAAGCATTCCAGTCTTCGATGCCGGCGGTATCAGTGGTTGTTTCACCGCTAAAGCCACGGTCCCACAGTGCTGTCTGCAGTAGCTCGCCGGCAATGGTATGCGAGGCTTGCGCACGATAAAAAGTTTCGACATACAGTTTCTCCCCGGTTGCGATTTCAATGTCGGTCGTGGTGGTCATCATTGAGGCAACGCCGATCATGGAAAGCAGGGCCATCATGAACATGGCCAGTACCAAAACCATGCCGTTTTCATTGTTGTGCGTTAATATTCTCATAAGGTTATTCTCCTGTTGTGTCAGTTCCAGCGAGTGGAGCGGACATAGGAAAGGCGTACCGTGCGCCGCTCGGCAGTAGCCGTGGCAACACCGCGCGGTTTTGCTTCCAGTTCGACCATGACAAGACCCGGCAGGGGATATCCCTTTATTACCCTCTGGCATAGTGCATACGGTTTTTTGTTTGCAGAGTCAACCTCGTCCCAGCCCTCATCACAGTACTCGCCACCATCACCATCACAGGTTGTGCCGTATTCGCACATGGTTTCTTCTTCAAATATCCCACCGACCGTTACGTTAATTTGCACCCCTCCATCCAGTTCCAGAGTTTCATCCCTGACCGGTATGCGCGTAAGGGTTTCGGCCCGGAGCGTAATGGCGTTAACCCGAGTGCTCATTTGCTCGCTGAAGGTGGATTGAGCAATTGACTGGGTCTGCATGCCGGCGATAGCAGTAAGGCCTACTGCGAATATCACGACTGCTACCATTACTTCCACGATTGTAAAACCGTCCTGCCAGGAGCATGTGTCCCGGGGGTCACGCTGCGTGGCGCGCGAGCAACAGATATGTCTGCTTCTGGTACAATTTTTGCGTTTGTCCATGGGTTACCTCCTAGCCATGGCAGTTATTCTCAGCCATGGCGCAGTACCTGTATTTAAAAGTCGAGGTACGGATTCAAACCGATGTTTCTGGCTTTTACCTCAAATATAACCAGCTTGCGGCGCCAGTTGTCATTAAATGGCCCCCACCCTTCGGATCGGTCCCCGGTGAAATCCGGGGTGACTTCTGCGTTGCCGGATGCGGGTAAATAGGTGTTCGTGTTCCGGTATTTATTTGAACGGTATGATTGTTTCATCAACAGTGAAACAATCACCGCTGTGATCAGGTCCTGCTCCAGGTTGTTTGGCGCTGTGGTGGCGTACATATTTCCGATAATGTAGCACAGCTCAAATGCCTCTACATTTTCAGCGATTGGTTGCATGCCGCCACAATTGGCAGTGTCAGAGCACCACTCGCGGCTCAGGCGGCAGTTTGTGCCAGTCGGGCACAGGCCGTCATTGACAATGTTACCATTTCCTGTTGTTAGCGCGAAGCGGGTGGTTTCTGCGTCGGGGTCGCCGTTGCCGGGTATGTCCATTGAAAAATTAGTTTCGGCTATATCTGCCTGATCAAATCCGGTGTGGGCGAAGGTGGTCGGGTCATAGCCTGCCATTTTAAGGTCGCGCGCCAGAAAAAATTGCGCGGCCCGAGCCTCCTGCACCATACTTACCTTTGATTCGGTTTGCATGTAGGCTTCTTGCTGAAAAGCAAACGTTGAATAAATGCCTGCAATCACAATCAGGAACAGCATGAGCGCCACCATTAACTCAATCAGGGTCACCCCTTTTTCGTTAACGGCCATGCGCGTATCGTTGTGTTGTCTATAGTTTTTTAGCGTCCCCACGCGCTGCCCCTCCATCTGTGCAGTGCTACGGCACCGGCTGAGTTGACCGTTATTGCGTAGGCGTCTCCGCGATTATTGGTAAAATAGGCTGCACCGTTCATATCGCCCGCACCGAAGTCAGCTAGGCCTCTGGCGGTGAACGTAAAACTGTTGTCATTGAAGCTGATAGCATCGCTCGGTATGCTTTCCCCGTCAACACCTGTTGTTGCACTGCCGCTGCCGAATGCCACACCGCTGCCGTATTGGTGTTCAAGTGATCCACCGACCGGAAGCTTGCGGCCGTCTATTACAAAAAAATTGTTGTCGGTATTGAAGGAGACCGCTACATTGCGCGTGTCTTTGATTGCAGTGGAGCGTGCACGTCGCAGTTGCGAAATGCAGTCGCGCACAGCTGATTTAATGCGGTAGGTCGGCAGGCCGCTTACAAGGTTGGGCGCAGTAACAAGAGCCATAATGCCAATGATTGCGGCTACAATCATTAATTCAACTAGCGTAAATCCTTCGGAGCTTTTTCTCATGCGCAAATCTCCTATTATGCGAAAGATATAATGCATGAAGCATGCCCACGGCATTTTTTGTTTTATAAGCTTGAAATAGCTTTGTTTTTTATTTTATTGGTGGGATGTCAGCCTTGATTGTTGTAAAATAATTTAATAGTTTTATAAAAAATTTTTATACTTTTTTGGCTGGCATCAGGTGCCTGTTTTGGATTTGGTTTTGAAACCATCAACCGGGTAGCATTATGCTGGTATTTTTTTGATAGTGATTCCTATGTGGAGACTGGCGTGTGGAAAAGGCAGGTTGCAGTGAACCGGCCCCCGGTTTTTTAACGCAAGCGTTTATTATTCAACTCTAGAATGGTATGCAGAAAAGGCCTGTGGCAACGTTTGCATCTCTGGAAGCGGGTGCAAATTCTTGTACTGAGAACGGCATGGCCACATGCCCATGCAGGTGTAAGTTATTTGACAATGAGTGAACATGTTGATATAATTTAGTATCTTTTTACTATCAGTTTGTTAATTTTTATTGGAGTTACAGGTATGTCGGTCATAAAGGTCAGCTGCAAGTATTTCACCACTGTTTTGGGTGCGACTAAAAAGGATGCTGAGGTTGTTGATTTTCAGTCCGGTAAAACTGTTCAGAAATTCCTGGATTTCATGGGTGAAAAATATGGAGACGGGTTTGACCGGAATATTTACGCCGAAGGAACTCTGGATGGTAAGAAATTTCGCACGCCTAATATTTACCTGAATAAGCGTCGTATCCAGTGGGTTCAAGATTTTCCTAAGGGGGTCAAAACTATCGTCGGTGATGGTGATGAGTTCTGGTTTGGTTTGATTGTGGGTGGCGGCAGTCTTTAACAGGCTGTTGAGAAACGTCAATCTGCTGCGGTGCGCTACACGCGGCGTACAGAAAGTACACCTCATTGCGCCTACTTATTGCGCGTTGTGTATCTGATCATCTTTGAATAGTCTGCCAGACATACAGCTACTTATCCCTTTCCCAGGCGCTGTTCATTGGTCGCATCATTGACCAGCACCTTACTTGTGCGGTGCAGCTCCTTGACAAAATCATTGACCATTTCGACTGACTGCATCTCGTAGATAGTTTTTTTAAGATTTTCAACAATATCATCAAACGACCAGATACAGCCCTCTTCCAGCACGTTTTTTACGTACATAACGTTGAGGCCCTCTTCGGTTCTGACGATTCGTGAAACCTGCCCGGCCTGCATGCGAAAGGCAACCGAATCAAGCAGGGGATGGTGCTGGCCCCGGGTGATGAAGCCCAAATCACTACAGACCATACCCTTGGGCATTTCTTTTGTTTGGAATATGTGCATAAATTGCTTCGCTCCGCCGGTGGCGGGCGTGATGAGGGTTTGGGCTGCCTTTTCTTCGGCAGGTTCGGCATAGCGGTCAAGCGCAAGTTTAATGAGCAGAATATGTCGTGTTTCAGGGCCTTGCATCTGGTTGCGGTGTTGATCATAATAGGCGCGGGCATCTTCATTGCTGATGTCCTGTCGGCGTCCCTCAACAACGGAGGCCGCCACCTTGTTGGTAATAAGATCATGGCGCAGCTGTAGTTTGAAATCATCAGGGGTCTGCCCCTGCAGATTCAGCACAGCGGCAAAGTGTTCCATAGATTCATACCCCTGCATGGAAATCTGCAGGGCTGTTTCGAATTCTTCGTCGCTGACCTCAATACCCCGGCGCTTGCCTTCCTGATAGAGCAGCTCTCGGGTGATCATTCGGTCGATGACTGCCTGGCGCAGGTCAATCTGCTCGTTTGGCAGGAGACGTACCTTGCCCTTGGTGTCCCGATGGGGATCGTAGGCTCGTTCAAGCCCGCTGGAAATATCGTACTCAGTAATCGCGGTATCATTGATGCGAGCGACAACAACTTTTTTCAGTTTGGGATCAATTACTGTCATGGCTGGATTCCTGTATGCGGTCTTTGAGGGGGGTTGGTTCAGGGCGCTGATGACCGGCCTGCAGCGCCCCGGTGGTAGTGTGCTTTGTTTACGCGCCAGCAGTTGCGGCTGGATCGGTAATGTACTGATTTACGATCGGCAGAATCTTCGCATGCGGCCGCCGGACAAACTCCTCCCACGGGGTTTTACCGACAATTGCGCCGCGGATAATGCCGGCACCGTCTACATTGCCGATTGCCATGAAGGCAAAGGGAACGCCGTTGCGCAGTTTTACTTTTTGATAGATTGCCGGGGTATTGAAGGTGATTTCCTCCACATCCGGGCCCTCTTCCTGTACGTTGCCAATAGCGGTGATCCAGAGTTCATAGAAATCAACACTGTTCATGGGTATGTTGCCTTCATAGCTTAGGCTGTCGCCGGACATATTGGCAGCAGCAATGCGGGCGCCTGCAGCGGCGACCGGCCAGATGGCATTGTAAATCCATTCACCGGAGACGATGTGGCGTGAACGGCAGACATCGCCGGCGGCATAAATGCCGTCAACCGAGGTCTGCTGACGGTCGTCAACCATTACAATGCGGTCAATGTCAACACCGGAGTCCTTGAGAAAATCAGTGCAGGCGCGCACGCCGACCGATGCCACGATAAAGTCGCAGGTTTCTTCCGTGCCGTCCTGATAAGTTACCATGTAGCCGTTGCCATGTTTGCGCGTGGCAATGACGGAATTATTCAGCTCGATATCAAGCAGTTCGTGACGGGTCAGGCGCGCGCGTACCCTTGCACTGGCCTCCATGTCGGTCATGCGCCCCAGAACCGTGGGTAGCAGTTCTACCACCTTGACTTTTACACCCTGCTTAACCAGGCCATAGGCGCTTTTCAGGCCGACAAACCCAGCCCCGATAATAATGGCTTTTTTACCTTTTTTGGCCCAGCTTTTCAGCTTGACGGAATCTGCATAATTGCGCATGCCGATAATGCCGTCGGGGTCATAGGGGAACGAGGGCAGATAAATCGGGGTTGAGCCCGTGGCGACCAGCAAGGTATCGTAAGGAATCTTCTTTTTTCTGCCGTTTTGTCGAGCGAAAACCTGGCGGTTTTTAACGTCAAGCCCTTCGGCCCGGGTCGACAGCATGAGGTCAACGTTGCGCTCATCATACCACTTTGTGTTGTGGGAGAGCAGGTGCTTGCGGGTAATCATATCACCCAGAAAGTAGGTTATCAGGCAGCGGGAATAGGAGGGGACATCTTCCTCACCGATAATGACGATTGAATCCTGCGGGTTCAGTTTGCGCAGGGTTTCTGCGGCTGATACAGCTGCAATGCAGTTTCCGACAATAACGTGCTGCCGGGAATTTATGGAAGTTGATTTGCTCTTTTTCATTTCTTCGGATACCCCCTCAGTTTAGCGCGGCGTTTCTGGTTATTCTGTGTCCTGAGATCATCAAAAAACAGGGCACCGCGGTCACAGGCAAATACGCAGGTGGGCGTTTCTTCCTTGCCGCACATCAGCGTGCATTTGAAGGCTTTTTCCTGGCTCATAATAGTTTTTATGGCGCCGTGCGGGCAGACCATGTTGCACATAAAACAGCCGATACAGCGGTCTTCGTCCTGGATAATCAGGCCGTCGGGCCCGCGCTGGAGAGACTCGCCGATGCAGGCGTCAACACAGGGTGCGTCCTCGCAGTGTTTGCACAGGCGCACATAGGGGCCCTCAGGGCTCTGCATGACCCGTATATGGGGTACGTAGGTGCCGGACAGCTTCTTGGAAGAACCGCACACCAGAGCACAGGCCTCTTCGCACTTGCGGCACAGGTCGCAGTTCTCAGAGATAAACCGAAACGCTTTCATGAGATCATCCTTTTTCCGATAGAGGCATTAATGGTTTTCAGGTTGCATTGATAAACAACCCATAGTACGCTTATTAATCAAGCGTAAATATCATAACAAGTCCCGCCGAATATGTCAATTTTGTTTTGCATAACTGGCACGGTATTGCCATGAAAACAGCACAGATACCCGCATGTGTGCGTGATCTCATGCTCAATCAGAGCCTGGCAGAGCTGCCCAATGAATGCTGCGGTTTGCTGCTTGGCAAGCAGATTATAGAGCGGGCTGTGCCCATGCGCTCCATTCCGCCTGCTCCAGATACCTATTATATGGATCCTGAGCAGCAAATTGACGTTTTTACCGACATGCAGGCCGCAGGTGAACAGCTGCTGGGCATCTATCATTCCCATCCAAAGGGGCCGGTAAAGCCCTCCGGCATGGATTTGCAGCTGGCCTTTCATCCTGATGCGCTCTATGTCATCATTTCGCTGGCAGATGTCGACAGTCCTGAAATTGGCGCCTATCGCCTGCTGGAGGGCGACTTTACAAGGGTTGACATAGCTTTTGTTGAGCGCTAGGCTGTTTGCCAGAGGTTTTTGTACCAATCAAACCATAAAAAAAGGAGCGACTATGAAAAAATTCATCAATCATCGCTGTTTAAAAGGAACCGTGCTGTTGGTGTGTATGTTTGCTGTGGTCATAGTGGCTCAGTGGGGCCTGCCCGGCCTTCTGTCTGCGGCAGATCCGAACCCTGTTAAGGAAGGAGCGATCATGGATGCAGTTAAAAATTCCAATCTTGGTAAGAAATTTCCAGTGGTGAACGCCAAAACGCTCGCAGGGCAGGAAACAACCATCCCTGATGATGCCGCCGGGAAGGTAACACTGGTGGTTGTGGCGTTTGCACGTGAGAGTCAGGCGCAACTGGATTCCTGGCTGAACCCCTTTTATGAAAAATTCGGCAGTCGCGAAGATAGCATGTTTTACGAAGTCCCCATGATTTCAGGGGGCTACAAGTTTATGAAGATGATTATCGATGGGGGCATGCGGGGAGGTTTGCCGGAATTCAAGCATAAGCATGTGGTTACCATGTATGGTGATGTGGATACCTATTTGCAGGGATTGAGTCTTGATAAGAGCAACGGCTATGCTTTTCTGCTTGATCGTGAGGGTATTATTCGTTGGCAGGACCAGGGTTTTTCAAACGCTGAAACGCTTGGCAGCCTGTTTGCTGCTACCGAAGATCTTCTGAAGAAATAGGGTTCTTCTGCATTAGATTGTTTGTACGATAAGCCCGCAAAGAATGGACTGTTTTTAATTATGTGGTCCGGCTTTGCCGGCACAAGTCCTGCGGTTATGCCCCTACCAATACTATTCCGCCGATAATGCGTTTAATATTTTCAAGGTCAATCGGCAGGCGGGATGCAATCAGAATGCGTATAACCAGTTTTCCTTCTGCTTCGCGAAGAATTATTTCCGTAATCTGGTCGGGTATTATTTTCAGACTGTCTTCTTCCGTCTGGCTCTGCTCCCCTCGCAGTATGACCCCTGTGAGCAGGTCGGCATTTACGCAGTAGATTTGTATTGTGCTCTGGTCGTAGCGTTGCAGCAGTGCTGATTTTATCAGGGCGGGTATCAGGCCGAAGCGGCTGCGCACTGCAAGCCCTACAGCCGCATAGTCGTTTCCGTAGCCGAGCAGCCCTGCAATAGCTTGCAAAAAAGGCTTATTGGGTGCTGTTGTATGTGCCGGGCCGGAGTTGATAGTAAGCCGTATGGCGTCGTCTGGACTGTAGAAAACAAAAGTTTGTTCCTGCTGCCTGACCAGGCGGTATTGCCGCGGAAGAAAAAATGAAGCCGTCCCCAAACGATGTACTGCTTCATTTCCCCGGGCAGTGACCGATTCTATGCTGATCTGCTGCGGGGGCAGAGCCAGGCCGGGTACCTGCCTGAACATATCCACATTTACATAGAGCAGTGCGCCCGCCAGCAGGGGCATGATTATCAGCGGGAGTATTTCGGCTGTTCTTTTTTTGAACAGATTTTTTGAGACCCTTATTGTAAATGAGCGATCGCTCAGCGCCTGCTGGATGTTCTGATCTGGTCCGTTCCGGCCCACGCAAGCAAGGTTTTTTCCGCGGCGCAACATGCCGGTCATAACACGTATGCTGGCGCAGTCACGATATAAAATCAGGCGGAATGAAGAAATTGAACTAAACGGTATGGGCTTCGCGCCGTGCGGGTTTATGGATCGGGTTTCGTCATCCAGGGTGAAACCGTTTCCTGTGCCAGCCCTGCGCTGTAGGCGCAAGACGACAGCCAGCACCAGCGTGCACCCGGCAGAAATGCCGAGGTAGAGTGCGGGCAGACGTTCGCCGAACAGCGCTATGCATACACAGACAAGGCTGGCAGAAAAAATCAGCAGGGCTGAGAGCTCTGTTGAGTTAGGAGGCAGGCTTTGCCACGACGGCGATTTTTCCATGATGGGCTTATAAATGGTGTGATGAGCCACGCGATAGTGCAGCCATTCGGCTCATCAATCCTTGGAAGCAGGCCGAATTGTACGGCTACTTAACTTCGACAAACAGTTTTCCCGGTTTGCGGGACTGTTGAATTTTGCATTTCGGGCATTGCTCAGGCGGTGTGTCGCCCGTGTGGATGTAGCCGCATGCTGTACAGCGCCATTTTTTCATCGTAGTGCTCCAGTTCGTTAGGGTGTACCGTGATGTTAAGAATTGTTGCTGCGACAATATTGAGGGGTTTAACTATCTTTTGTCAAGCATATTTATCATACATGTTTTTTTTGTTTAGGCCTGCTGCGAGCCGGGCGTATTGTCCGGGTTTGTTATTGCATGCCAGGCCTGCAACAGCACGGGTTTGATAATGTCGGTAAACGCCTGATAGGCTGCCGGACGCAGATGCAGCCCGTCTTCCTGGTACAGCTCGGAGCGTGGCTGCGCATGTGCATCCAACAGAGACGTATTGACATCAATGTATTCGAGCATGGGGTTGTCTTCGCACAGGTGCGTAATGAGCCGGTTTGTCGCCTGAATGGCATCCCAGTGTGCGCGTTTCTGTGGAGCCATGTTGATGGAGACGAAAAAAATATGACTGCGGGGCAGCTCCTGCAGCACATGTTCGCTGAAGGCCTGGAAGCGCATGGCTATGCCCTCGGGTTTTTCTCCGCATTCAATATCGTTGCTTCCGCTGTAATAGACAATCATGGCGGGGCGGCAGGGCAGCACAATACGGTCAAAAAAGTGCAGCACTTCCCAGGTGCGCGCTCCGCCGAAGGAGCGGTTTACAACAGGCATGGGCGCCATGTCTCGCGAGAGTGTGGCCCAGAATCGGAAAATGCTGCTGCCGGTGAATACAACAGCATTATCGGGCAGGGGCTCTGTGTTGTTCAGGCGCTGCAGCAGTTGAATTTCATTTTCGTAGCGGATGTCCTGGCCCGGCGGCGGATATGAACGGACGGTCTGGGTGTGCGGCATGCTTACATCGCTCACAGTGTTCTATGCGTCGGCGGTTTATTAAAATCTTCTTTGCAGCCTGCACAGAAGATTTAAATGTTTTGTTCCTGCAGGGCGAACCATTTTGGTTTCCAGCCGGCTACATTGTTATTCTGTCTTCATGTACATTGAGTTCCCCACATATTTGAATCCCAGGGGCAGGTCAATCGGCATCGGTTCACACAGGCCCATTACCAGCAGGCCCCCGGGCCTGAGGGCCCGGTGCATGCCGGTAAAAATTTCATTGCGCAGGTTCTGGTTGAAATACAGGAAAACATTTCGGCAAAATATGACATCAAGCGTTTGATTGAACGGCAGGGGCCGGGTCAGGTTGAAGTGTTTAAAACACACCATTTTTTTGATGTGCGGTTTGACGCTGAAATAATCTTCGCCGTCTTGTTCTAGGTAGCGCAGCAGGAATGCCTTGTAATTCTTTGGTGTACGCTCAACCTGGTAGTGGTGATAGAGCCCTTCGGTGGCGCGTTTGAGTACGGCACGGTCAATATCCGACCCGATTATTTTAATAGTGCGCGGGGATATGCGCCGGGCCGCGGCCCAGGCCTGCACGGTCATGGCAATGCTGTATACTTCTTCGCCGCTTGAGCTGGCCGCGCTCCAGATTTTGAAGGAACGAGTCGCATTCATATGTTTATCCAGGTATTTTTCAAGGGCGACCAGATGAATGGAATCTCGAAAGAAAAAAGTTTCATTGGTGGTAACAGCTTCGATGGCAAGCGGTATTTCTCCGGGGTTCTTCTTGATCAGTTCAATATACGGGGCATAGCTTTTTAGTTTGAGCACCCGCAGGCGTGAGTCGAGCTTTCTGGTCAGATGGCCCTGGTCCCTGAAGCGTATACCTGTTTTGTCAGTCAGTAGCTTCTGCAGGAACAAAAACTGTTTTTCATCCATTGCATGTGTGTCAGCGGCCATGTTTGGCGGGATGCATATTCCAGCCCCTGCGACCACAGGGATATCGGCAGTTCGGTTTTTTTGAACCATAGGTGAGTCTGAGTGATCCAGTACCGGGGTTTTGGTTTGAGTGGTATCCATATGTAAAGTAAAGTATAACTAAAAATTATCTGCAGCGCCATAGTGGGAAGATTTTTTTCATGTTCATCCGATTGAGCTATAGTGCAGACGTTGCCCGGCTCTTGTTTTATGGTTTTTTTTGCAGCGGTTAAAACGATGTACTTAGGCACTATTTTGCCGGTTTATGGGTTCTTCTTGCTTTCGCCGATTTTTTTTAGTACACTATTTAGATACGGTTGCACTGGGTTTAAAAACCGCTGGTGTAGTATAAAGCAAGGAGGATGCCACCCATGATTGAGTCCCTTACACGTATTAAACAGTCTGAGACAAAGGCTGAGGAGCGCATGCAGGCGGCCGAGAAGGAAGCCCTTGCTCTGGCCGATCAGGCTGCAACTGATGCCCGGGCTCTGATTGCAAAGGCCGACCAGGCCGCAGTTGAGCAGACCGGACAGATGATGGAAAAGGCTTGCGTGGATGCCAAGACTGAAGCTGAAAAAATTATTCAGGCAGGGCAGGTCGATGCCGGGCGTATTGCCGCTCAAGGGCAGGGCAGGCTGGACGCTGCCGAAAAGCTGATCGTTGCGCATATCATAGGAGAAGCCTGAGATGTTTTTCCCCGAGCGCATGAAGCGCATTCGGCTGCTGGCGCATGAATCCTGCAAGCAGGCTGCGGTTAAGAATCTGCATGAACTTGGTGCTGTTCAGATAACCGATTTTCGCACCAATTTGAGCCGGGCTGAATGGAAGGACCTCCTGCAGGCCCATCCTTTGTCAGGCGATGTGCGCCGAATTACGACTCAGCTTATGGGTCTCAACCGCATTTTGGATGTTTTTTCCATGGTTGTGCCCGAGTCCGAGGAAGGTTTCTTTAAAATGCTGTTTGCTCCGGCGCCGCCTGAGAAAATTAGCGTAGAGGATTTGTCCGGCGAAGAATTGTTTGAAGAAGTGCAGGGGATGCTTACCACGGTTGATGCTGATATTGCCCAGCCTCTTGCAATGCTTGAAAAGGCCGGTGCTGAAAAGACCGAGATTATGGCCCAGCGAGCCGCATTTGCCCAGATTGAAGCACTTGACGTGCCTCTTGGCTCCATTGGCGCGGGTTCATTCGTGCACAGCATTCTGGGTCTGGGTCCCCAAAAAGACTATACGCAGCTTGCTGCTGATATTGATGAGGCCTCGGGTGGTCTGAGTGTACTTGAAACCCGTGATATCTCTGAAGAAAAAACATGTGTGCTGGTGATATGTCCGGCCTCATGTGGTGATGACGCAGCCCAGATGCTCAGGAAAAGCGATGTCGAGCGGATTGGTGCCGGTCGTTTCACGGGTACGCCCGCAGAGGCTGTTCGTGAGATTGACAATCGACTGCAGGAGCTTGATGCTGAACAGGTTGCCGGTCGCAGCACGATTGAAGATGCTGCCGGCAGGCAACGAAAGCGTGTCAAGGCTCTGCGGGAGTTGCTGTTGATTGAGCGTGAACGCTGTGATGCTTACGCTGGGTTTGCCTGTACCGATCATGTGGTCGCGATTGAGGGCTGGGTAATTGCCAAGCGTGCTGAGACGGTCGCGCGTGAACTTGAGTCGGCCCTGGGCGGATTGGTAGCTGTGTTTATAAGCGAGCCGGACGAGCCCGAAGAAAATCTGCCGGTAGCCCTGAATAACCCCGGAATTTTGAAGCATTTTGAGCTTCTGGTTAGGCTGTACTCTCCTCCGAAGTATAATGAAATTGATCCGACCGTGCTTATTGCGCCCACCTTTCTCTTCTTTTTCGGCCTGATGATCACCGATGCCATGTACGGTTTGATGACATTGATGCTGGGATTCTTTATTTTACGTGGCGCCGGCAAATATTATCCCCTCTATAAAAGTTGCGGTCTTCTATTAGTTCTGGGCGGAGCGTCGACAATCGTGCTGGGTACCATGACCGGTGGCTGGTTCGGCAATTTTGCGGTCGACTATCTAGGGCTCACGTTTTTAAACAGTCTGGTTGTTATCAATCCCATGGTTGATGTGTCCGATTTTCTCCTGTTTGCAATCGGGGTGGGTGTGGTGCACCTGAATGCCGGTGCTGTGGTGGGTATTATCAAGGAATATCGCCGTTCAAATATCCCGAAAGCTCTTGAAAACGTGTGGATTTTCTTCCTGGAAATCGGCCTTGTGTTTTATTATTTTCAAGTGCAGGCTCCGGCGATGGTTTTCTTCGCAATTTCGCTGGGATTTTTGATCTACAGCGCCAAGGGCATGGCCCTTTTCGGCGTGACCGGTTTACTTGGTGATACGTTGTCGTATGCCCGTTTGATGGCTCTGGGCCTGGTGAGTTTTGGCCTCGCGGTCGCGATTAATGCCCTGGCCGCAATGGTGCTGGGTATTGATTATATCGGTTGGATCGTAGCTATCGCGATTATGATAGGTGGCCATCTGTTTAGTTTTATGCTGAACCTGATGGGTGCGTTTGCGCACGGTATCAGGTTACATTTTGTTGAGTTCTTTGGAAAATTTTATGATGGCGGCGGTGATGATTTTACGCCCTTCAGCGTGAAGCGCGAGATTACAGAGAAGCAGTAAGTTTGTAAGTGGGTGCCTATTGAGGCTATCCGTTGGTATAAGAATTTTAAAAGCATAGTATATATATCTTTTTATCAGATGGAGGTAGAGACATGATAGTAGAATTACAAAATTCTGGTTTGGGATTAGCGGTGCTCGGAGCGGGGCTTGCTATGGGAGTTTCGGCGATCGGCTCCGGTATAGGCGTTGGTATTGCTGGTGCGGCCGGTGCGGGTGTTATTGCTGAGGACAGCAAAAAATTCGGCCCGGTGCTGATACTTCAGGCGTTTCCGCAAACTCAGGGTATTTATGGGTTTGTGACGGCGGTTCTGATCTTGATGGGCGTCGGTCTGTTGGGAGGCTCTGCTCAGGACATTAGTATACATCAGGGTTTGATTTGTCTTGGTGCGGGTCTTTCATCTGCCCTGGGCGGTATTACTGCCATCGGACAGGGCATGACCGCGGGTGCGGCAATGGGCTCTGTTGCGAAAAATCCGGCAACGCTCGGTCAGAACATGGTGCTCTCGGTTATGTCCGAAACATTTGCCGTGTTCGCACTTTTGATCGCCATTTTAGTCTTGGTCGGCGCCGGCATAATGTAAGACTCGGTGACGTATGAAGGGGCGGGTCCGTTTTTGGGGCCGCCTTTGTCAAACAGTCTATGAAAGGATCTGTTGATGGCAGGCGGAGTAGAGAAAATAATAGCGCAGATCGAAAAAACCGCTGAAGAAAAAGTGGCGGATATTCTGGCCGGGGCCCGCGGGAAGGCTGAGGCGTTTTTAGCTGAAGCGCGCGTGCAGGCAGCCGAAAAGGAACGGGCAACTCTGGCACGCGGCGAGCAGGAATCCCAGCGCGAATCTCAGCGTATATTGGCTGAAGCGCGCATACAGGCACGCCGTGCTTGCGTGAAAGCGCAGGAGGACACGGTTAAGCAGGCTTTTGCTCAGGCAATGCAGGTTTTGCAGACTCTGGCTGATAGTGGTGCTGCCGGCGGGTTTTCCTATCCCGATGTTTTAAAGAGCCTGATTGTTGAATCTATTGCGGCAACCGACACCAGCGACCTTGAGGTTTTGGTGCGGGAGCCTGATTGCTCGCTGCTTACTGCTGAGTTTCTCAGTGCTGCAGCAGCCGAAGGCGGCCGCGTGACCGGTCGTTCCATCAAGCTTACGTTGGGAACCGAAGCAGTTGCGGCTGCTGCGGGCGGCGCGATGGTACGCAGCCTGGATGGCCGGGTCAGGGTTGACAACACGTTTAAAGCTCGTACAACCCGGTTCATGGATGCTATCCGCACACGGGTTGCCAAAGAACTTTTCGTCGGGGAGTAACGCATGGAGAGTAATTTTTTTCTGGTTCTTCTGCTGCTCGTGCTGGGTTTGGCACTGCCGTTGCTTATTTTTTTAATGCGCACGATCAGCAATATTCTGCCCTATCTGTACGCAACCGCGCGTATCAGAGCCAAGGAGGCGCGGCTGCTCAAGGCTGAAGTCCTGGAAGAAATGATTAATACCGGCTCGTTGGCAGAAATTGCCTCGCTGCTGGAAAATACTGACTATGCTCTGGCCATGCAGGGGCTGGTGCTTGAAAATGCTGAATCGATTGAGCAGCTTCTGGAACGGCAGACTGCCGATATGTACAGCGAAGTCGCCACAATGATGCCGGAGAAGGTGCAGGGTGTTTTCGCCTTTTTGCGACAGCAGTGGGATGTGCGCAATTTAAAAACCATGCTGCGAGGCTTGCGCTCAGGATTGCCGTCTGAAAAAATCATGGCTGCGGTTTTGCCGTTTGGCACTCTGGATGTTGAACTTTTGAGGAAGATGGCTGAAGCCGCCGGTATTGAGGATGTGATGCCTCTGTTTGAGACGACGCCCTATCCTGCACTGGCGCAGATGCTGCCCGTCTATGAGCAGGCTGAAAGCCTGTTGCCGTTGGAGTCCATGCTCGATAAGGTGCTGCTTGAAAATATGTGGCGGCAGGTTGAGGCCGGGGAGGCGCTTCAGGTCTTACAGCCCTTTTTTGCCGCACGAATTGATGTTCTCAATATGAAATTACTGATGCGCGCCAAGCGCGATCATCTGTTGTTGTCCGATGTTCAGCCTTATATCATCAGTGGCGGGCATGTTTCGCAGCGGCTCATTAAGGCCTTTGATGAGGTTGATGATGTCAGCGCGCTGGCTTCCGAGCTGGAAGGCACCCTGTACTATAAGCCGGTTGTGGATGCGCTGGCCGATTATGACCGCCATGGTTCCCTGTTCGCGCTTGAAAAGGTACTGGATGAAACCGCGCTGGCAATCGGGCGCGATACTGCTGTTAAGCAGCCTTACGGCCTTGCTCCTGTGCTTGGATTTCTGGCCCGCAAGGATGTTGAGGTTCGCAATATCAGAGCGATTTCACGAGCCAAGGAAGCCGGTCTCGCGCCTGAGCATATCCGCGAGCTGGTATTGAACGTATAGACCGCTGCTGGATCGCACGGGCGAAGAAACGCCCCGCAGGCCGCGGCTTTTAATGTGGAGTACACGCAATGGAATTAGTTGTGATTGCCGATGAACATTCAGCTACCGCTTTTCGCCTTGCCGGGGTTCAGCGGGTTTATGAATCCGGTTCCGGCACGGACCTGCATTCACTGCTTGCCGAGGAAACAGTCGGCATGGTGATTGTAACCGAGCGAGTTGCCGACGAGAACAGGAAGATAATTGACGATCATAAGGCGTCAAAGCGCATTACACCCATAGTGGTAGAGGTTCCGGATGTAAACGGACCCATTGAACGAGAGGTTGATCCGATCCGCGAGCTTATCCGGCGCGCGATTGGAGCGGATGTGACTGCCAAAAAATAACATGCGGTAGTCCCCGTGCAGAGCGTATATATGTTTGCGGGTAGTGCAGGCTTTTGAGGGTGAGGGCCGGCAGCACTCGGGAAATGAATTTTTTAACAGGGAGGGTCCCAAATTGCCCGAATTCAAAGATGGAACTATTAAAAGTATAGCCGGTCCGCTCGTGATCGCAAAAGGACTGGCGGGCTGTCGGATGTATGAGGTTGTCCGGGTCGGTGACGAGAGTCTTATGGGTGAAACCATTCGACTGGACGGCGAAGAGGCTTATATCCAGGTCTATGAAGACACATCGGGTTTGAAGCCGGGTGAGAAGGTTACGCGCACCGGGGAGCCGCTTTCTGTTGAGCTGGGACCCGGTATCATGAAGAATTTTTACGACGGTATTCAACGGCCCTTGCTTGATATTAAAAAGCAGGCTGGTGACTATATAACGCGTGGAATCATGGCTCCCGGTCTTGACCCTGAGCGTAAATGGGATTTTACTCCGGTTGCCGAAGTCGGTGCGCAGCTTGGAGAAGGCGACGTGCTCGGTACGGTTCCTGAAACAAAGGTCATCTTGCATAAAATTATGGTGCCTCCCGGAATGAGCGGTAAATTGCTTGAAATCAAGCCGGGAGCATTTACGGTTGATGAAACCGTGGCCGTGCTTGAGCATGATGGCGCGCGTATCAACCTGACCATGAAACAGAAATGGCCGGTGCGTGTGAACCGTCCCAACAAACGCAAGCTTGATCCCAGCATGCCTCTGTTGACCGGTCAGCGCATTTATGACACCTTTTTCCCCATGGCAAAGGGCGGCACAGCAGCTCTGCCCGGCGGGTTCGGAACCGGTAAAACAGTCAGTCAGCATCAGGTTGCCCGCTGGGCCGATGCTCAGGTTGTTGTCTACGTCGGTTGCGGCGAGCGCGGCAATGAGATGACTGAAGTTCTCGAGACATTCCCGGAAATCGATGATCCCAAGACCGGCTTTAAACTGATGGAGCGCTCGACCCTGATTGCCAATACGTCTAACATGCCGGTTGCGGCTCGCGAGGCATCTATCTACACAGGCGTGACCATTGCGGAGTATTATCGTGATATGGGCTATGACGTTGCTATTATGGCAGATTCGACCTCACGCTGGGCCGAGGCTTTGCGTGAAATCTCGGGTCGTCTTGAGGAAATGCCCGGTGAGGAAGGCTATCCGGCCTATCTGGCAACTCGTATCGCCAGCTTCTATGAGCGCGCCGGCCGCGTTGTAACCCTGGGAAGTGAAGGGCGCTTAGGCTCGGTTTCCATTATCGGTGCGGTATCGCCACCCGGCGGTGATTTGTCCGAACCGGTTGCTCAGAATACCCTGCGCGTGGTGAGTGCCTTCTGGGCGCTTGATTCATCCCTTGCTGATCGCCGTCACTTTCCGGCTATCAACTGGCTCAGAAGCTATTCTTTGTATCTTGACTTTACCAAGGCCTGGTATGATGAGAATGCGACTCCGGAGTTTCGGAAATGTCGTACCCGGGCCATGATCATTTTGCAGGAGGAATCCGAACTGGCTGAAATTGTGCAGCTGATCGGTCCTGATGCCCTGCCCGAGCGCGAGCGTCTCACCCTCGAAATTGCCCGCATGGTCCGTGAGGATTACCTGCAGCAGCACGCATTCCACAAGGAGGACACCTTCTGTCCGCTTGAGAAACAGCTTAAAATGATTACAACCATTATCTCTTTTGAAGAGCTTGCGGCTCAGGCACTGGAAAAAGGCGCCGGAATTGATGCCATCAGCAAACTGGCGATTCGGGATGAAATTTCACGCATGAAGTACATTGCGAATGCATCCTTCAACGAAGAGCACGCGGCGCTTGAGAGCCGGATGAAGGAACAATTCAAAGCATTAGGAGACGCTTAATGAATGCCGATATAAAGACCAGGGAATATAGAACAGTTAAGGAAGTTGCCGGTCCTCTGATGGTCGTTGAAGGGGTTGAGGGTGTAGCCTATGGCGAGGTAGTTCGGATTCGTACCGGTAAAGGTGAGGAGCGCACCGGTCAGGTGCTTGAATCCCGAGAGGGGCTCTCCATAGTGCAGGTTTTTGAAGGCACGGCCGGTATCGATACCAGGGATACTACCGTTCGCTTTACTGGCGACACCATGAAACTGGCGGTTTCAAAGGACATGGTTGGTCGTTTTTTTGACGGTTTGGGCCGTCCGATTGATGACGGGCCTGAAATTATTTCCGATGTGCGCCTTGATATCAACGGTGCCTCCATCAATCCTGCTGCCCGCGCGTTCCCGGATGAATTTATTCAGACCGGCATCTCCACTATCGACGGTATGAACACGCTGGTTCGCGGCCAGAAGCTGCCTATCTTTTCGGGTTCCGGCATGACGCACAATGAACTGGCCGCGCAGATTGCCCGCCAGGCCAAGGTGCTTGGCTCAACCGAGCCGTTTTCGGTTGTGTTCGCGGCCATGGGTATTACCAGCGAGGAAGCAAACTTTTTTATGCGCGATTTTGAGCGTACTGGTGCCATGGAGCAGATTGTCGCCTTTATTAATCTGGCTGACGATCCGGCTATCGAGCGCATCATCACCCCGCGCATGGCCCTGACCACCGCTGAATATCTCGCATTCGAGTGCGATATGCACGTTTTGGTTATTTTGACCGACATGACCAATTACTGTGAGGCCCTGCGTGAAATCGCGGCTGCGCGTGAAGAGGTTCCGGGCCGCCGCGGCTATCCGGGCTACATGTATACCGATTTAGCCTCGAGCTATGAACGCGCAGGTCGTATCGCCGGACGCAAGGGTTCCATTACGCAAATGCCGATTCTGTCCATGCCTGATGATGATATCACGCATCCGATTCCCGATCTGACGGGCTATATCACCGAGGGTCAATTCGTGCTTTCGCGCGATTTGCACCGGCGCGGCATTTATCCGCCGGTTGACGTGCTGCCCAGCCTGTCCCGTCTTATGAATCAGGGTATCGGTGAGAATCGTACCCGTGAGGATCATTCCGGAGTATCGGATCAGTGCTACGCAGCCTACGCTGAAGGACGCGACGTGCGCAACCTTGTGGCGGTTGTTGGTGAAGAAGCTCTTACCGAGCGTGACCGGCGCTTCCTGAAGTTCGCCGATGCTTTTGAAAAGGAATTTGTTGTTCAGGATCGCGATGAAAACCGCTCAATTGAGGAAACGCTTGACCTTGGTTGGCGCCTGCTTACGATTCTGGAAGAAGGTGAGTTGAAGCGCATCGATGAAGAGCATATTAAGAAGTATCATCCCAACCATAAAAAATAGCTTGTGGAGAGTATGAATCATGGCTGATATTATTGAGGGAACCAAACCGACCCGCATGGAATTGCTGCAGCTGCGCAAGCGCGCTGCCTTGGCAGAGCGCGGTCATCGTCTCCTCAAGGAAAAGCGCGACGCTTTGATTTCAGAGTTTTTAAGTATTGCCGGTAATGTGCGCGAGATACGTGAATCAGCTCAGCAGCAACTGGCCGAGGCGTATGCTGATATGCTGCAGGCCCAGGCTGTTATGGGTGTCGGGGCTGTTCGGGAGGTTTCCTGGAACACCGGGCAGGAACTGCAGGTGAGCCTGAAATCCCGCAACATTATGGGTGTGACCGTGCCGATCATTGAATCGGACAAGGCCGAGCGCAGTTTCATTCACCGCGGATACGGGTTTGCCGATACAAGTGCCAAGCTGGATGAGGCCGCGAAAAAAATGGAGCAGGCCATTGAGGCGATTGTCAAGCTGGCCGAGGTTGAGGAAACTGTTCGGCGTCTGGCACTCGAAGTTGAAAAAACCAAGCGGCGCGTGAACGCGCTGGAATATATTGTTCTTCCGAGGGTGACTGCAACGGTTAAATACATTCGCATGCGGCTTGATGAAATTGAGCGTGAAAGTTTTACGCGTCTCAAGAAAATCAAGGCTGTGCTGGATGCCCGTGAGAAGCTGGCTGAGGTATGACAAGTAACTTGCTGTATGAACATCACCAGCAGCGCAACCAACGCGCGGAAAAGCGCCGGTTTCTGTTGTTTTTAGCCGCGCAGTTCATGCACTATGGTGTTTTGCTGCTGTTCCTTTTGGGCGGTCTTTTCCTTGTTGTGCTGGGCATAAGGGTTTTGCTCTAAGCGTTGGTTAACATTTTCATGTACAGGGGGTAGCAATCATGTCAATGCCTATATCCCATATTATGCTGACAAAAGTGGTGCGGTGCGAAGAAATAACTACGCTAAGCAAGATTGTTGAGCTGTTGCGGGTTGAAAATGTCGCCTCCGTGCTGGTTGTTCATGGCGAGCAGAGCGCCGGTATCGTTACCGTTGATGATGTGCTGGGTGCGATTGTAGATGGCCGTAATCTTGATACAACATGCGCGCGTGATATTATGTCGCATCCGCTTGTGAGCATTCCTCAAGATACGAGTCTTGAGGATGCATTGCGTGAATTTGAGCGCACGGGTCATACCAGGCTCGTTGTCATGAGCGGAAGCAAGGTTGCTGGTATGCTGAAAAAATCAGTTGCCGAGCGCTTTAAGGGGATTACCGGTCTGTATACGTTTACGCCCGCGTCACGATCCCTGCCGTTTCGCCATGGCCGCAGCAGTACTAAAGAGTGATGTGCGTTTTCCGGTTTTGCAGCTGCAACCGGCATACTGGTAAAAAATAAAATGCCGTGCATCATGTATCATAATGCGGCATTTTTTTTTGGTGTGAACCGGCTTGTGCGTGGTTTGATTATAAAAGGATTGCTAGTGTGATTATTCTAAAAAATAAGGCTGAGTTGGACAAGCTGTATGCCGCCAACCAGCTTGTTGCCCAAACGCTGATTATGCTGCGCGAAAAACTCGCGCCCGGCATGACGACTGCCGAGATTGATGCCCTGGCCGAGCAGGCCATACGTAAGGCAGGTGCGGAGCCGGCTTTTAAGGGCTATAACGGCTTCCCCGCAACTGTGTGTATATCAATTAATGAGGAAGTGGTTCATGGCATACCGGGTAAGCGCCGGATAAAAAAAGGTGACATAGTCAGTCTCGATGTCGGCACGGTGTTGGATGGATTTTACGGCGATGCCGCCTTGACAGTTCCGGTTGGTGAGATTTCGCCCGTGGCCCGCAAGCTGATGCGCGTAACCGAGGAATCACTGTATAAGGGTATTGAAAAAGCCGTGCCCGGCGGACGTCTTGCTGATATTTCCGCGGCTGTACAAAATCATGTCGAGGCCTACGGCTTCAGTGTGGTGCGCGATTTTGTGGGTCACGGCATCGGCCGCAACCTGCATGAAGATCCGCAGATTGCAAATTTTTATTCTCCAGCCGCGTTTAACCCGCGACTGAAGGAGGGTATGGTTTTGGCCCTGGAGCCGATGGTGAATCAGGGAACATTTAAGGTGCGTGTGCTGTCTGACGGTTGGACCGCGGTTACCGGGGACGGCAAGCTCTCTGCCCACTATGAGCATACCATTGCCGTCACTGCCGCAGGACCCTGGATTCTTAGCAGCCTTGATGGGGCTGACAAGGTTCGGGTATAGATTGGAGTAGGTATGGCAAAGCTTGAAGTGTTGCGCTATCCAAATTCAATCCTTCGTAAAAAATGCGATGCGATTGAAACCATTGATGACGAGGTTGTGCAGCTGGCGCGTGACATGCTGGAAACCATGTATGAGGACAAAGGTGTTGGACTTGCCGCGCCTCAGGTCGGCGTTACCCGGCAGCTTATTGTGCTTGATGTCGGCGATGGTCCTTTGGCGCTGATCAATCCGAAAATTGTAGAGTCTGAAGGTTCTGACATCATGGAAGAGGGTTGTTTGTGCCTGCCCGGGATCAACGTAGATGTTGAGCGCAGTGCATGCGTGCGGGTCACCGGCCTTGACACCGGGGGTGATACGGTCGATATTGATGCCGACGACCTGCTGGCCCGGGCCCTGCAGCATGAGATCGATCACTTGGCCGGAACGCTGATTATCGATAAGGTTTCAAAGATTAAGCGTGATCTCCTTTTGAAGAAATACAAGAAGGCCCAACAGTAGGTTTGCCCTCGCAGCAGGCTGTTAAAAAACGCTCGTCTGCTGCGGTGCGCTACCCCGGCGTACGGAAAAGTATGCCTCATTCCTCATGACGTCGCCCGCCTTGCATCCATCCATTTTTGAACAGCCTTCAGAAAAAAAATTTTCAGTAGTTGGTTGAAGTTCAGCTATTGGTGGATGTGCTGCGCAAGTCAGCTTGTCTCTCTTTTGTTTTAAGGGTTTTAAAAGCCGTTGCAACGATGCCGAGCCGGGTGCATGAGCACGGATCAGGGCGCCAAGCTGTCTGAGCGCAGCGAGTTATTATCGTTCGTTTAAATGCTTTCCCGTAGCTGGAGGCTTATGTTTTCCCCTCCCTTGAGGGGAGGGTGCCCTGAGGATTTAGCCGTACGGCGCAGCTGATTGCTTCAGTGTAGAGCAGTGAAGACTTCTCCGGGGTGCGGAAGCAGGAATTGGGATGTTCCGAGGTCATAGCTTTTCAGGGCATCTGCCAAAGCCGTTTCCGGTTCATGCTGGCCGTCATCCCCCAGTGGGAACGTGCCGAAATGTGCGGCAATGCTTGTGCGGGCATTCAAGATATCATGGGCCCGCAGGGCATCGCGCGGCGAGAGATGATGGGGCGCCATGAACCACTCCGGCAGAAATGCTCCGATGGGCAACAGGGCAAAGCTGATATCGGTAAAATGTTTCGCAATTTTTTCAAAATGGGGTCCAAATCCGGTATCACCGGCGATGTAAACGGCTCCGGGCCCGCCTTCAATAACAAATCCGCTCCACAGGGCTTTGTCGTGATCCCACATACCGCGGGCTGAGAAATGGCGTGCCGGTACACAGGTGAGGTTCAGAGTTTTATTCAAGGGAAGTTTTTGCCACCAGTCCATTTCAACGACATCGGTTATGCCATGGAGCGTGAGCGTGCTGCGGTTGCCCAGGGGCACGTAGATTCCCGGCGCGAATGCCCTGTTGAGGCGCTTCAGGGTCGGAATGTCCATGTGATCGTAATGATTATGTGTGATCAGTACCACATCAATGCGCGGCAGGTCCTCAAATCGAATGCCGGGAGCATGCACACGCTTTGGGCCGGCGAATGATACCGGGCTGCAGCGTTTGGACCAGATTGGGTCAATCAGTATGTTGAGGCCTTTGGTTTGGATGAGAAAGGTGCTGTGATTTATATAGGTTATCTGCAGGTCATCGCCGTCAACGCAGGCCGCGGGGGGCGGGCCGGGAGTGATAGCAACCCATTTTTCCCATGGTCCGCGCTCCCGGTTGCGCACCCAGGTTAGAAATTCTTTGAAGCCCTGTTTTTTTTCTTCGCCGGGATTAAAAAATGTTTTGCCGTTAAAGTGATCGCTGGATGGATTGTCGGCCTGCTCTCCTGCAAGCACTATGCAGGCAAGGCACCCAAGCGCCAGAACAGCACCCGCTCCCGTTGCGGCGCAGCGCTGCATACGGGATAATGCGGAGTCATGCGTAGTGTGTTTAGGATTCGGCATTAGAAGTTAATCTTCAGGATATTCAGCATCTCCCCATTCTCCTTGGGGATATTCTCCTTGGGGATATTCTCCTTTAGGATATTCTCCTTTGGGATATTCTTCTTGCGGCCATCCCTCTTCCTGTTCTTCCTCTTCCTCGGCCTTTTTATTTTTAGCGTTGTATTCGCGCATTTTTGAGCGACCAGTTCCACTGCGCGATATGCCGCTACTAGTAACTCCGCTAGCACCACCGCTTGCAGCCTGTGCCATCGTTGTGCCACGCAGTTTCTGTATGTTCCCGGTAATAAGGTTATCTTTGAAGTCCGGGTTGTCCAATTCCAGGCGTAAGTCATGGAGTACCTTTTGATCGAAAGCAGACAAGACGGCACTGGGTTGACCGGGGGCACTAGTGCTGTGTCCCTGCGCCCGGTGCTGCATGGCGTGTACTATTGAGGTGGAAGCGATACAGAATAAAATAATCCCTGTTATTGCGAACAGCATAATTTTTTTCATAGCGCATTCCTCCTCGTGCATGCATTGTTGTAAAAGAATTTTGATTTTACTATAGTAGGTTTATGTTTTATGTCAACCCAACCTCTGCGGTCGTGTAGTAAGCGAAGGTAAAATATTTCGGAGATACCTGTGTCGTTAAAAATTAAACCTATCTATGCGTGCTTCTTGGCAATTTTTACTGCCGGATTTGGTTTTGGAATTGTTTTGCCGGTATCGACTGTTGTACTTGAAGGCATGCGGGTCTCAACCCCCATGATTGGCCTAACGGCCACGGTAATGTTTGCAGGTGTTGCCATAGGTGCACCGCTTGTGGGCCGCTCGATTGAGCGGCTTGGGTTGCGGCGTACGCTGACTGTTGGAGTGCTGTTGGCAGGTCTCTGCATGGGGAGCCTCGGCCTGTGGGTATATTTGCCGGCATGGCTTTTCGCCCGTTTTATTCTAGGCATTGCCTTTGCCGCTATTTTTACTTCCGCAGAGACCATTGTTAACCGTATTTGTACTGATAAGAATCGGGGCAAGGTGCTGGGTCTCTATGCATTTTCTTTTTCCCTGGCTTTAATGATTGGTCCAGTAGGTCTGTGGCTGTTAAAACTTGGGGTTTGGGCACCATTTTTGGTCGCCGGGGGTATTTGTCTGATCGCATCTGCAGTGGTGTTTGTTTCGGTGCCTCATCTGGAAGAAGAGTCGGCGGGTTTGGTTTTTGACCGGCATCTGGCCCGCAGAATATGGGTCTCGCTTTCTGCCATGCTTATGGCCGGTTTCATGGAAGGGGCCTTGATTACTCTGATCCCACTCTATACACTGCGGGGAGGATTTACTACCGGGCAGACAAGTATTTTACTGTTTTCATTTATGGTTGGGCACGGCGGCATGCCGCCCGTGATTGGTGCCCTTGGTGACAGGATAGGGTTGCGTCGGGTGCTGGGTATCACCTACTTGTTGGGTGCAGTCAGCCTCATGGCTGTTTTGATGTTTCCCGCCACCATGCTGCTTACGAGTATATTAGTTGTGTGTGGAGCCTCTGTTGGCGGCTTATACCCGCTTGCCGTTGGTTTGCTTGGCATTGAGTTGACATCTGCCGAGCTGCCGCGTGGTAATGCCCTGACCACTTTTTGTTATGGTTTGGGAAGCATTTTTGGCCCACTGGTGCCCGCGCTCATTATCCATATTACTGTTCCCGGAAGTTTGTTCGTTGTCACTGCCGGTTTATATGTGATCGTGTTAATTTCGATGGTCTTTGTTAGAAAAAACAAAGTAGCGAACAGTTGATACGATTGCCAACCGGCCCTTCGCTGGCATAAGGGCCCACAGCATGTATGACGTCAAAAATCCCCTGAAGTATCAAGGGCTAATACCCACCCTCCGAACCTCAGCAGTAATTAATTAAGTACAGTATTTTTAGGTTATATTAAGTATTGCGGGGGTGCTTTTTTTTTGGTAATAGTATGACTAATTATAGGTATTATGTGGTTCGCTTATGCGAAATTGTTGTCCCTGTTACATTACGCGGATTCAAGTTCGAAGTGCAACAGCTAATGGTGTTTTGGTGTAGCGTTTTTTCACCCCGAAGAATACTTCATACGGGGATCTAAATCCAAGCACTTTTCTAGGGCGATGGT
>Ga0208648_1000297_pt1 | contig 53317 bp, 57 predicted proteins | sample AntAceMetag02UKL_FD_184772 | JGI IMG/M metagenome (GOLD analysis project Ga0208648, IMG submission 184772) | Saline lake microbial communities from Ace Lake, Antarctica - Antarctic Ace Lake Metagenome 02UKL (SPAdes) (version 2) | ecosystem: Environmental > Aquatic > Non-marine Saline and...
GAAAAGCCCTGTCGCCTTCGAACGAAAGGTGGCTTAAACGAGCACCGGGGGCGGCACAAAAACGTGACAAGTCCATAGATCAGAGGTGGAACTGGTGGGTTGCCGATCAACTGTTCGGGTATCGGCGGAGATATTTCCGAGCTCCGAGACTTTGACCTTGAGCGGCGAGTCCAACGCGGCGGCGCGGGCCTGGAGGCTCGCCATGCGCTGACGCTGCTGTTCCCGAAGGACCTGCTCGTGTTGTTCGCGACGAAGCCTTGACAGCCATTCCTCTTCCGATTCCATTCGCGGTCGGCGGTCATCCCGGACCTGCTGCTTTATCTGCTCCTCTTCAACCGGGGTGGTTTCCACCTTCGTCCGGGTTACAGGTGTTGGCTGGAAGACCGGCTGTTCTTCACGGTCGCCGATGATGCCATCCTTGACGCCGCGCTTCATCTGCTCGGCGAAGGTCGATGCCGGGACGTTTGATCCGGTTTCATTTGGATCATTTTCGCCGAAACGCAGGCCGCGCGAAGAGATGCCGTAGACAAGGACGGAAGCGACGACGACCGCGATGCCGATGCCAAAGAAGACAGGCAGACGATTGAGGCGTTTCATGCCCTTATCTTGCGAAGCGTTGTTCGGATTGCCGAGCTGAAGCGACTGAACCATAATTGCCTCTCCTCAGTTTCGCTTCATCAGTGACAGCGGACTTGATGGCGTGGCGCCGTCGGCCGAGATCGAATACGCCCGGCCGAGCTCGAGCGTTTCGCTGGAAAGTCTTGCCAGCACTTGTCCATCGTCGACGATCAGGGAATATGCCAGCTTGATCGGTTTGGCGGTGTCTTTCACCAAATCTGCCTTCTCATCGGTCACGATAGTGAAACCCCAGCCCCTCAGCGCGGCCTCAAGGGCGGTCGAGAAATCAGATGTGTCCTTGTAAAGTCTGATAGGCGTCACGGTCGATCCCGCCTGCTCGGCATAACGCCCGGCCAGATCAGCGGCGATTGCGCTTGCTGCAGGGCCGGACACTGTGGAAGGCGCGGTACTCGTCGTCAAAGCGTCTGTCCCGGTTTGGCAACCGGAAAGAAAAAGTGCGGCAACAAATGGCAAAAGGCTCAAGCGCATCGGTCAACCTCCCCGCCGGATTGTTATCTTCTGCTGGCGCCAGCCGACGCCCGAAACAAGGATGGCCTTTTCGACGTTGTAATCTACAATCATCATGTCGTTCTTCATGCGGTAGTTGACGATGCGGTTTTTTCCGCCCGAAATGATGAAGAGCACCGGTGCGTCCTGGCCCGAGAGTGTTCGCGGAAACTGGATGTAGGTCTTCTGACCATCGGAATAGACGCGCTTCGGCTTCCATGGAGCACTGCCGCTCAGCGAATACGCGAAAGCGAGATGCTCCGGAGGAACACCTCCATCGGCATTGGTCATTGTCTGAATACGGGCGTTGATGTCGGACAGTCTGGTAGCGGCGTCTTCCGGATACTCGAAGCCAACGCGGGCCATGTACTGGTTTGGGTGCGATTTGAGCTGAATGTGATAGGTGCGCCTCGACGTTGTCACCACCATTGATGTGATGAGCCCTGGCTCCGACGGTTTGACGATCAGGTGGATCGCCTGACCACCCGCCGCGCCCGAGGTTGCAGGTTCGATCTTCCAGCGAACAGTGTCACCGACGAGGACGTCGCGGACGATCTCCCCGCCCTGGAGTTCGATATCGCAGACTTGCAAAGGCGAGCAGACGACAGACGGCTGGGTCTCGCCAAACAAGAAAATCACCTTGCCGTCTGCGCCGGTCGTCACCAGCCCCCGCTGGCCACGCCATTTGTTGGAAAGGGTCGTTCCCTTCGCTTCATTGATTGTGAGGCTTTGGGTAAAGCCCGATGTCGTCGCAACGCTCCAAAACGCGAGCGCCGTCATGCAGCCAAGAGCTGTGCGGTGTGTCCTTGTGTTCATTGAAGTCCCCTACCCTTACAATTGCGCGGTCCAGTCGAAGTCCTTGACGTAAAGGCCGATCGGGTTGAGCCGTATCGTGGCCTCGTCCTGCGGCGCAGTGATCGCTACGGTCGCTATGCCGCGAAATCTGCGTGTGGCGATTTCCTTGCCCTTGCGATCCCGCTCATACTCGGTCCAGTCGATCTGGTAGGTCTGGTTCGACAGTGCGACGATGTTGTTCACCTCGATGGCGACGGTGGCGTTCACCGCCTTTTCGAACGGAGAATTGCCACGGAACCAGGCGTTGATCTTCTGGGTCGACGGATCGCTTGTTCTCAGAAGCGCATAGGTTCTGTCGATATATTGCTTCTGGACGACAGCATCCGGGGTTATGGAGCGGAAGCTCGTAATGAAGCTTCCGAGCGTCGCCCGGATGACCCGGGCATCGGCATATTCGATCTGCTGCGGAAATCCCGCCGAAACGGTGTTCCCGAGTTTGTCGACCTCGACGATATACGGCACAAGTTTGACCTGTGTGCTGAGGTAGAGTGCGTACCCAAAGCCGATCACGGCCATGCCGAGGCTCAGAATACCGACCGTTCGCCAGGCCGAGGCCGCTCTGACATAAGAGCCGTATCGTTCTGACCACTCTTGCCGAGCGGCAAGGTATGGGTTTTCAGGGGCGCGTGGCGCTGCCATATGAGTTTCCTTGTCTGAAAATTACTATTTGTCCAGGCGTTCAGGCGGTTGGCCCGGCAAAGATCCCTTGCCACGGGCTTGATCCAGTTTCGCGTTGGCGAGGCCAAGGATTGAGCCGGCATAGGCGCCGGGTGAACCAATCGCCTTCTCCTTGGCCGCGGATCCTGCGGCTATTGCACCGGACCCAAAGCTGGCGCCGATCCCGCGAAGAGTAGCACCGGCGATGGATGATCCACCTGCACGAGCCGACTGTGCTGCCGCGAATCCCGCGCCCGCGGCGCCGGCCGTCAGAAATGCCGCACCGGTTGCAAAGGAGGCCGTCTGCCCGCCATGACCAATGGTTTCCATTCCACCGGTGACAGACGCGCCTTGGACAACTCCCTGGATAATGTTCGGCACATACATCGCGATGATGAAGACAACCACCGAGATGCCGGCGATCGCGAGTGTTGTAATGAACTGATCGGAGTCTGCAGTTGGAGCTTGCGCCAAGCCCAGGAGGACATTGGAGCCGATTTTGGCGATCATAACCAGGGCCATCAGCTTCATGCCAACGCTAAAAGCGTAGACGAGATAACGATTAGCAAAATCCTTGGTGAATGAGGATCCTCCAAGGCCCAGCATGATCATGCCCGCGAGCAGGCCGACATACATTTCGACCATAACCGCCACGAAAATCGCGGCGACAAGCGAGAAGCAGACAACGACAATACCCATGGCGAGAACGGCCGCGATCGCAAGCGCATTGTCCTCAAAAACACCGAATTTCGCCTGCTCCGACATCTGCGATGCAACACGGATGCCTGCGTCGAAGACCTCTGCCGGCGAAGCCGATCCACTACCTGCCCCGATCTGGTAAAGGCTGTCGACAACAGCCTTTGCGAAGGTTGGTCCTTGGGCGAGGACAAAAGCAAAGAAGCCGATGAACATGATCCTCCGAACCAGTTCGGCGAACCAGCTGTCGAGTGATGCCGTCTGAATTGCGAGCCACACTGCGGCAATCCCGACCTCTATTCCGGCAAGGATCCAGAACAATGATCTCGCCGCGTCCATGATGGTTGTTTCCCATCCCTTTGCGGCAGACGAAACCTGGTTTTCAAGCTCGGTGAGAACTTGCCCCTGCTGGGCAAACGCTGGACCGGCAAGCACAAGGAAGGCAATTCCGGTTGCAAAAAAGATCAGTTCAGCCCTTTCCCTTACCATCGTGGACGCATCTCCTGCCCCTTCTCGATCGGGGGTAGTTCTTTTCTCGCACCGAAGAGCTTCTCATACGCGAGCCGTTGCTCCTCGCTCATTTCGGATGTGGACCGCTCGTTGGACTTCATGATGAATACGGTTGCTGCGGAAACTGATGCGACCGTGACCAAAAGCGCGATAGCGATGGCAATTGGACGGCTCACCAGCGTGGCTCCATCTTCTGACCATCGGGGATGTTTTTGACGTCGGCGTTGAAGAATTTTTGCCGCCGAGCCTGCGCGAGATCCTTGTCAGTCTGCTCGCTTTGCAGCCAGGTTCCCATCATTGTCATCTGCTGGGAAACCAGGCCCCGCAGCTTCTGCATCTGCGCAACCTGTTGTGCTGCTAGCTCGTGGCCAACCTGAAGGGCTTTCACCTGACCGTTGGCCGACTCCGACATGTTTCGTAGCGAATTCATTGTGTTTTCTTCGCTCTCGAATTGTTCGGCCGTCAGACCTGCTGCTTTCAGAGTGCTCGCGATGGTATCGCGATTGGTTTCTGACCAACCTGCGTAGCTCGACGACAGGTCGGTTCCGTTTCTGGTTGCGGACTGTATATCGGTGTAGGATTGGAAGCGCTGTTTCAGGATGTCGTCCGCGTTTGCCATCGAAAACGAAATGCTCTGACCCTGATCCACGATACTGCGAAGTCTATTGAGGTCGCTCTCGACCTGCCCCCATATGTGCTCCGGCAACTGAGCTGTGTTTTGCAGCATGTTCTCGTAGATTTTCATCTGGTTCTGGATTTGCTCGGCCAACTGGCTAATCTGCGTCAGCTGATTGTCGACCTGCAGACCGGAGCTTCGCAGAAGGTCGACGAGCTGTGCATTGTTGGCAAGCTGTGTCCACTCGGTTGCAGCGCCTGTAGCCGTTCCGGCAAACGCCTGCGGCGGAGTGCCGATAGCGAAAGCTGTCGCAATCGCGACGGTTATGGTTGCCTTTTTCAGCGATAGCCTGTGGTCAAGCATAACGATTGATCCCTCTTTCGATGAGCAACTGGGTCGGCCAGTCTTTGGCGTGAATGGAGACAAGTTCCCGGACACGAGCGAGGTCGGCTTTGCCTGACGCCCCCACAAAGGAAAGGGTGACTGGTCCGAGAGCCATGTCGAACAGCCGGCGCCCGTCAGGAGAGGTCACGTAATATTCCCGCTTGGGAATAGCGGCCGCAACGATCTCGATTTGACGGGGATTGAAGCCGATGCGTTCGTAGAAGTCGCGGGTGCCAGCCTCGCGCGCAGCGCCGTTTGGGAGGCATATCTTCGTTGGGCAGGATTCTTTCAAGACGTCGATAATCCCCGAGCGCTCCGCATCCGAGATCGATTGGGTCGCGAGAACGACGGCGCAGTTGGCCTTGCGAAGCACTTTCATCCACTCGCGGATTTTGTCGCGAAAGACGGGGTGACCGAGCATGAGCCACGCTTCGTCGAGAATGATGAGGCTGGGCGCCCCCGTGAGCCGCTTTTCGATCCGGCGAAACAGATAGGTCAGCACCGGCACTAGATTTCGTTCGCCCATGTTCATCAGTTGCTCGATCTCGAAACATTGAAATAGACCGAGGGTGAGTGCATCCTGCTCGGCGTCGAGAAGCTGGCCCATGGGGCCATCGACGGTGTAGTGGTGTAGCGCATCTTTGATTTCGCGCATTTGCACGCCGCTTACGAAATCTGAAAGCGACCGACCTGGCGCCCCCGCCATCAAACTGATCTGCCGCGATATGGCGTTTCGGTGATCCGGAGTCACGCTGACGCCCTGCAGGGCGATCAGCGTTTCGATCCACTCGGAGGCCCAGGCCCGGTCTGTGTCGGTTGAAAGCTCCGAGAGTGGGCAAAAGCAAAGGCCTGCGCCCTCCCCCTGCTCACCGCCGATTTCGTAATGATTGCCGTGGACCGCGAGCGTCAAAGGCAGCATGGAGTTGCCCTTGTCGAACGCGAAGACCTGCGCCGCCTCATACCGGCGAAACTGCGCTGCGATCAGCGCCAGAAGTGTTGATTTACCCGAACCGGTAGGGCCAAAAATCAGGGTATGCCCGACGTCGTCGACGTGAAGGTTCAGTCGGAATGGTGACGATCCGGAAGCCACCTGTGTAAGTGGCGGTGCGTCGGGTGGATAAAACGGGCACGGCGCAAGTGGACTGCCCGACCATACGGAGTTGAGCGGGATCAGGTCAGCAAGGTTGCGGGTGTTTATCAGTGGTTCCCGAATGTTGCAGTACCAGTTGCCCGGCAAGCTGCCGAGGAACGCGTCGGTCGCATTCAACGTCTCGATCCGCGCACCAAATCCTTCAGCCTGGATCAGCCTTCGGACAGATTCGGCTTTGTCGCCCAGGGTTTCTCTGCTCTCGTCGAACAGAATGATGACCGGCGTGTAATAGCCAAAAGCGACAAGCTGCGAGGAAGCCTCTGCAATGGCGTCCTCCGTTTCCGCAACCATGGCCATGGCGTCCTGGTCAACCGATCGGCTCTGGGTTTGGAAGAGCTGGTCGAAGAACGGCCGCACCTTCTGTTGCCATTTCTTGCGCGTCCGCTCCAGCCGCTGTTTTGCTTCCTCGGCATCAAGGAAGATGAAACGCGAGGACCAACGATAGGTGAGCGGCATGAGATCGAGGCTGTTCAAAATGCCGGGCCAACTCTCTGCCGGCAATCCGTCGATTGCAATCACACCAAGAAATCTATTTTCGACCTTCGGGGTGAGGCCATGCTCAAGCTCTGCGGTCGCCAGCCAGTCAAGATACATAGGGATTTCGGGCAGGCGCACGGGATGGTTTTCACCGGTGATGCAGAACCGGATGAACTGAAACAGCTCGTCATAGCGAGCGATACGGGAGCCATCGCGCTCTGGCGCTTCGCGCGTTCGCATGCGCTCGATGGAGATGACGTTGCCGAGATATTGCTCAATCTCCCGGATGGAGCGCCTGAAGCTGTCGAGGACCGTATCGGCATAGGTCGCCGTTCTGCTCTCCGCATCTGAATAGATGTAGCGAGTGACGCCCGAACGCCGCCGCTCAGGAGGGCGATAGGTAAGGACAAGCGCATGCCTGCTCTCGAAATGCCCACGTTCTCGTTCGAAGTGCTTGCGCCGCTCGTCATCAATCATGCTGGTGACGAGGTCCGGAAAATGACTTCGCTCCGCGGAAGGGTAGTCGGTCGTTGGGATGCGCACGGCCTCGACCTGGATCATCCAGCCTGAACCCAGCCGTGAAAGGATCGTGTTGATCTGACGGGAGAGTTCGTTGCGTTCAAAATCCGTTGCACTCTCGGAGTCTGGGCCGGCAAAGTACCAACCTGCCATGAGACTTCCGTCCTTGAGGAGAATGATGCCGTTTTCGACCAGACCGGCATAGGGGACAAGATCAGCGAATGAAGGCGCTGACGGGCGAAGGGAACGCAAAGCGACCATCATAGCACCTCTAGAAACGTCGCCACGGCGACGACGTGGGAAGGTAGTGATGGCGGTAGCGCAGATGTCGCACGTAGACGTGACGCATCAGCGGGTCGGCCTTCGCCATCATGCGCAATGCACCAACGATCACGAACCAGATGGCCAGACCGAACAGCGCTGAGTACAGGGTAAGGACGACGAAGATCAGGATGATCGCCACCAGCCCTGTGATAAGCAGGAGCTCGCGGTCTGCTCCCATGAGCAGGTTCGGCCGGGAGAGCGCGCGGTGGATGCGGTTGAATTGGAGGGAGGATTGAGGCTCACTCATGGACCCCCTCCCCTATTCCGACGACCACTTTTGGAAAGTCGGCATCAGACGCTTTGGTGGCAACGATCCCGATCGAAGCGCCGGTCGCACCGAACAGTCCGACGATGGTCGTAGCTCCGAGAAGGATGCCGGCGACGAGGACGATGTAAACAAGCCGGCGGGCGAAATCGTTGAGTTCACCGCCGAAGATCAGCATTCCGCCTGCAATCGCCATAGCGGCCAACGCGATCGCTCCCGCAACCGGCCCCGTGATGGATTCCTGGATTTGTTCAAGCGGACCTTCCCATGGAAGGCTTCCCCCGGAGCTGGCGATCGCGGGTGCTACGGCAACTGCGCAGAAGGAAGCAGCGAGCAGGGCCAGACGCAAAGTACGATTATGCAGCATGAATGTCCTCGTATATTTGAGCATAGTGTTCTGTCTGATATCGAGAGCCGTTGAAGCCCTCGACATTGATCACATCCTTCACTCGCCTTCCCCTCCCCGCTCGCTCGATCGAGATGACGAGATCGACGGCCTCCCCGATTACCGCCTGCATTGGTTGTTGACTGACTTCGGCTGTCAGTTGCTCCAATCGGCGCAGGGCAGACATGGCGGTGTTGGAGTGGACCGTGGTTACGCCACCGGGATGGCCTGTGTTCCAGGCCTTCAGCAGTGTCAGCGCAGCGCCATCGCGAACTTCGCCAACGATGATGCGGTCAGGACGAAGCCGCATCGTGCTCTTGAGCAGCCGAGCCATATCGATGGTGTCACTTGTATGCAGACAAACCGCGTTTTCCGCCGCACAGCGGATTTCTGCGGTATCTTCAAGTATGACCATTCGATCGTCCGGCGCTGAAGCCATGATCTCTGCAATCACGGCATTGGCGAGGGTCGTCTTGCCAGAGCCGGTGCCACCAGCGATCACGATGTTGAGGCGGTTCGCGATCGCGCTTCGGATCACTGCCGCCTGTGCTTCTGTCATCACCTTGTCAGCGACGTAGTCGTTGAGCGGAATGAGCCGGGACGCCCGTCGGCGGATCGTAAAAGTTGGTGATGCCACCACAGGCGGCAAGAGGCCTTCGAAGCGGTGCCCGCCAATTGGAAGTTCGCCTGATATGATCGGGCGCCCATGATCGGCTTCTGACTGGAGCGCGTGAGCAACCGAGCCGACGACGGTTTCTGCAACAGCTGGCGCCATCTCGCCAGCTTGAGCGATACCTTGGCCCAGCCTTTCTATGAAGACCTTTCCATCAGGATTGAGCATGATCTCCACGACACCTGGATCGTCAAGTGCGTCACATAGGCGGTCACCCAAGGCTTCTTGCAGTTTGCGAACAAGGCGGGAATGCGATTGAAGCATTTGAAGCACTGTCTCCTCGTTGATTGGTTCGCGAGGAAAAAAGCCTGACCCTGCGGTCTTGTCCACGTACAAATTTGTGGGTCGCAAATTTGAGATTAGTCGGCCACCTTTTGGGGCGGCGACTCATTTCGATTCGGCAGATAACTGGTCAAACTTGAGTGATCTTGCTTCTCTGAAGCTCGTGCGAGAGGTGGTTTGGTAGGATTTACAGCAAGACTAACGGTGGAAAATGATGGCCACATTTGTCGCTAACCCGATGATTCAATGAGGTCATTTGATTAAGATGTCCCAAGAGACGAGGCGGGCGTTAAGTCTTTGTTAACCATTAAATTCTTGCCAAGAATTAGGTTTTGCGTATCGTCACGGAAAATGTGCCGTTTCGGCGATTAATCCGTGATAAGAGAGATATTCGTGAGCGTGGCAAAAAACTTGAACCGAAACACTCTGCCGAGTGTCGATGAAACGATCGGCCAGCAGGCCGAGTTATTGAGCTCGCAGCTTCAATCTATGAGTGAAGCGCTCTTCCCGCCATCGTCTCAGAAAGTGCTGCGCAAGTTTACGTCTGGGGAGGCAGCCCGATTGATTGGCGTATCTGATTCGATGCTGAGAAAGATGACTTTGGCAGGAGAAGGTCCTCAACCTGAAACGACCAGCAATGGACGGCGTCTCTACAATCTAAGTGAAATTAATCAGATCCGTGGACTGCTAGCGCAGTCAACGCGCGGCAGAGATAGCATTGAGTTTGTTCCTCATCGCCGTCCTGGTGAGCACCTTCAAGTTTTAGCGATAACAAATTTTAAGGGCGGTTCAGGAAAAACCACAACATCTGCCCATTTAGCGCAGTACCTCGCATTGCAGGGATATCGCGTTCTCGCTGTGGATCTCGATCCTCAAGCGAGCTTGTCTGCGCTGCTTGGAGTTCTCCCAGAGCTTGACGTGGCGTCGAACCAAACCCTTTACGCTGCAATTCGATATGATGGAGAGCGCCGGCAACTTTCCGACGTTATTAGGTCAACATATTTCGTTGGGTTGGATCTGGTCCCAGGCAACCTTGAGCTTATGGAGTTCGAGCACACGACGCCGAAGGCGCTTAGCGCGGGAGCGTCGGGCGAATCATTGTTCTTCGCACGTGTCGCGGCCGCGCTTGATGAGGTCGCCGACAACTATGATGTCGTTGTGATCGATTGCCCACCGCAGCTCGGCTTCCTCACTTTGAGTGGGTTGTGCGCGGCGACTGCCATGATCATTACTGTTCATCCGCAGATGCTCGATGTTTCATCCATGAGCCAGTTCCTCCTGATGACGCGCGACCTTCTTGGTGTTGTGCGTGACGCCGGTGGAGATCTGAAATACGATTTTATTCGGTACCTGCTCACTAGATTCGAGCCACAGGACGCACCTCAGACAAAAGTCGCCGCTTTACTGCGTAACCTGTTCGATGACCATGTGCTCACTAATCCAATGGTCAAATCAGCTGCCGTTTCGGACGCTGGCCTTACGAAGCAGACGCTATATGAAATTGGTCGAGAGAACCTTACCCGGTCTACCTATGACCGCGCCATGGAATCGTTGAACGCGGTGAATTCCGAAGTTGAGGCATTGATCAAACAGGCGTGGGGTCGGGCATTATGAACCTCATCAATACCATTGCTACAGCCCTGAGGTTTCTCCGTTGGGAGCTCCCAACAATGTGGTTTGTTGGCATGAACGGCGAGCATATAGGTCCCTGTTGGGAGCTCCCAACAGTAACAAAGTCTGAAGTGGGCCCTTCACAGGAGAGGTGCCATGAGTAGAAAAGATTCAATTGACTCTCTCTTTTTGAAAAAGTCGATTCCTACGACGTCATCGGCGGCAAGGTCGCCAGACCGAGTCCGCACCGGAGCGATCTCGGCGATGGGATCTTCGCTGCACGAAATGGCGGAGAACGCAAAGAAGGCAACGAAGCTTCAGCAACAACTTGCTGAGGGTGAGGCGGTCATTTCGATCGATACCACTTCGATTGATAGCTCAAAAATTGTTGATCGTATCCCGATTGATGTCGACCCGGCATTTGACACTCTAGTCGAGAGTATCGCAGAGCATGGTCAACAGGTACCTATTCTGGTGCGCCCGAATCCACAGGTGTCTGGCCGCTTCCAGATCGCATATGGGCGTCGTAGGCTTAAAGCTGCCGAAAGACTTGGCCTTCCCGTTCGAGCGATTGTCCGAACCCTTTCTGACAGCCAGCTTTATATCGCGCAGGGCCGCGAGAATCTTGATCGCAAGGACCTTTCTTTCATAGAGAAGGCATTTTTTGCGAAGAACCTCGAGGATAATGGATGTGACCGTTCAACCATAGTTTCTGCGCTTGTTACCGACAAGTCGGATGTCAGCCGCTACATCGCCGTAGCGCGGCAACTGCCTGAGAGTTTAGTAAAGCTGATTGGACCAGCTCCAAGAGCTGGACGTGCCCGATGGATGACGCTTGTTGAGCACCTGGCATCTGCTGAAAAATTAAGGCGTGCTCAGGAACTGCTGAATCGCTATGCCGATGATCGTTTGGAGACGGACGCGCGCCTGGATGCTTTGCTCCGTGCATTTGACGACCCTGCCAAGAAAAACCGAACTACCAAGGTCGAGGCATGGAAGACCCCTCTCGGCAAACGTGGAGCCCGCATTGAGGCCCGTGACGGGAAAACAACGATTATTTTTGAGGAGAAAGTCGTGCCTGACTTTGCTCAATTCGTCTCAGAGAAACTGGACGCTCTTTTCAAAGAATATCAAGAGCGCAATGACGAGGGAGATAAACCATGATGTAGGCCGACAAACGTTTAGCAACCTAAACGCATACGGCAAAGAAAAAGCTCCCCGAAACGAATTCCGAAGAGCCTTCTCCACTTTGGTCAGTTGAGAGAATCGCACTTCCCCGAATCCCCGTCAAGAGTCTTTGGCGCCGTTTTGGCGAGAGTTTTTCTATTGCCTTTAGAAAGGTGAGAGAAAATGCAGACTACAAACGTGACGACGCCCTTCGGGCGGCGGCCGATGGCGCTTGCCGTTTTCAAAAGGCAGCTTCAGACGGCTGAATCCAAACCTGGCAAGCCGGTCGAGAAATGGAAAGTGTTTCGCGATGCCTGCGAGGCCCGGGAACATCTGGGTCTTCAGGACAGAGCCCTCGCAGTCCTTGATGCGCTGCTGACATTCTACCCGGAATCCGAACTCAATTCGGAACATGGGCTCGTGGTGTTTCCCTCGAATGCTCAGCTCTCGATCAGGGCACACGGGATTACCGGGACAACGCTACGCCGACATCTGGCAGCGCTAGTTGACGCGGGCTTGATACAGCGCCGCGACAGTCCGAATGGAAAACGCTACGTCCACCGCGATCGCGAGGGCGAGATTGAACAGGCGTTCGGGTTCGATCTGACACCGCTCCTGGCACGAGCTGCGGAGCTCGCAGCGCTCGCGCAGGAAATTGCCGCGGAGCGTTTGCGTCTCCGCAGAGCCAAAGAGGCATTGACGATCTGCCGGCGAGACGTCCGCAAGCTCATAACCGCAGCCATAGAGGAGGGCGCAGAGGGCGACTGGGACGTCATTGAAGCCATGTATGTCGGACTCATCGGCCGCTTGCCACGCAATCCGGACCGCACCCAGGTCGAGGCCATCCTCGATGAAATGCAGCTTTTGCTCTCTGAAGTGATCAACATCCTGGAAAGTCAGGTAAAATCTGAAAATATGGATGGCAATGCTAGCCAGAATGGATGCCACATACAGAATTCAAAACCAGAATCCATCAATGAATCTGAACCTCGCTCTCGAAAAGAGCAGGACGAGAGAGCGCTGCAGGAACAGCATGCGCAGAACAGCGCGAAACCGGTACCGGTAGCGGAACAAATGAAGGTGTTCCCGCTGGCCATGGTGCTTCGGGCTTGCCCGCAGATCACTGACTACGGGACGAATGGGGCGATTTCGCATTGGCGCGAGTTGATGACCGCGGCCGTGGTGGTTCGTTCGATGCTGGGCGTCAGCCCCTCAGCCTACCAGGAGGCGTGCGAAGCCATGGGGCCTGAAAATGCGGCAACTGCCATGGCCTGCATCCTTGAGCGAGCCGGGCATATCAACTCGGCTGGCGGTTATCTTCGTGATCTGACACGCAGGGCGCGTCTTGGGGAGTTCGGGCTTGGGCCGATGCTGATGTCGCTGATGCGAGTGAATTCTGGTGAGGAGCGGCAAACGGCATGAAGCGGGGGTCAAACGTGATCACGGCATGGCGCATCGGCATATTTGTCGAAAGGTGCAATGCGAGCATCGCTTCGCCTATCAACTGCTCAAGGTCGGTTTGATTTGCGTCGTGGCTACCGACCCTTCAGAACCGAGAAGCCTTGTGGTTTATGAAAAACATTGCTGCTGAATCACAACGAAACGAGTTGCAACGTTGGATTGGATGCGAGAGGTTGACGACACGCCATCGGCAGCCATCTTGATGGCAGTTGATTCTTACCCTATATTGATGCCAAAAGGAGCTCGTTATGGCTGAACCACAACTTTCTGTTCGAAGCTCGAAGGCGCGAGATCTGGCCCACCGGCTTGCCCGGCGCGAAAACCGCTCGATTGCCGATGTGGTCGAGCGTGCGCTCGAATCCTATGAGGTTCGAGAAGCAGGTCGTGAACCCGCTTCTCTCTTCTACTCGCGCCTTACGACGCAATCTGGCACAGACACCGATCTGGAGTCAGTCGTCCGCGAGAACAGGCAACCGCATCAGGCTGTCGAGCTTTGATATTTCTCGACACCAATGTCGTTTCCGAAACCCTGAGGAAGGCACCCAACGAGGCGGTTATCGCCTGGCTGGTCCGACATGATGCAGAACTGGCGTTGTCGACGGTGACGATTGCCGAGATCGCCTATGGCATCCAGAAGATAAAGCCGGACCAGAGAGCCGATCGGCTGGAGGGCGGGCTTGATGATTGGCGACGTCGTTTTGCGGATCGGATTTTTGGTTTGACCGAGGAAGCAGCCCTTGCCTACGGGGAACTCATGGGAAGTGCTGTACGTCAGGGACGAGCAATGTCGGCACCTGACGGGATGATCGCAGCTATTGCCCGCGTCAATGGCGGTCGCCTGGCAACTCGCAATCTGACCGATTTCGAGACGACAGGGCTTGATCTTACATCTCCGTGGGATTTCTGAAGCCTTTTTGGGACCCTTCCGTCGTGAACGGGGCAGGGTAGGGCGCGCGTGGTCTCTACAGTCCTGCGGCCTTCGTCAGGTTGACGCGGAACCGATCGCGCCGTCTTTGGTATTTGCGGGTCATTTCCGCACTTGCATGGCCGAGTTGCTTCTGGACATAGCGCTCGTCCACCTCGGCCGAGGAGGCGAGACCGGCGCGCAGCGAGTGCCCGGCGAACTTTTGCCCACGCTCAGTCTCAGAAAGATCACCACGCACTCCCGCGGCGAGGGCAGCCTTCTTCACCAGCCGGGCAACTTCCTGGTCGTTGAGACGATCCGGCCCGACATCCTTGCCTTTGCCCGTTACCCGGCGAAAAAGAGGGCCTTTGGCGAGTTTCGCGAATTTGATCCAGGTCTCGATGGCGACGACCGGGCAGGTGGTATCGGACGAGCCGCGCCCGATCTCCACCTCGCGCCACCCGGTTTTGCCACGCAGCGTTAACAACAAACCCTTGTCGAGAAATTCGATCCAGCCGCGCCCGTCCTCTGTGTGGTCACGTCCGAGATCGAGCCCGGTGATTTCAGAGCGGCGCAGGCCGCCGGCAAAGCCGACAAGCAGCATGGCGCGGTCGCGCAGACCTCGCAGTGTTCCCCGGTCCAGTGTTTCAAGCATGGCGATCAGGTCTTCTGGCAGCAGCGCCTCTTTTTGGCGGGGAGGGGCCGCGTGGGTGTTGCGGATGCCTGCCATAACTGTGGCGATCGCGCGATCCTTGCGATCTAGCGTCATGCCGCGCTGGACAAGGTTCCAGCTGATAGCCGAAAGGCGTCGTTCGATGGTTGCGACCGAATTCGGCTTGGCACCGCGCGGCGTCGTACCGAGGGCACTGCCCATGGCACCACCGGAAGCGCAGGCGGTGATATAAAGGCCGACGACTTCCGGATCCGGGGGGAGGGGGGACAGGTTCTGGCGCCGGCACCAGGCGGTAAAATGCTTCCAGTCGGCGGCGTAGGCGCGGCGTGTGTTGGCGGAACTCGCTGCCTCCACGTAGCCGCGGGCGCGATCGGTTAGGTCTTGCAGATGGGCCGGAAGGCCTATGCTCCCCTCCTCAAGTGGGTAAGGACGGCCGTGACCTGTTTCGATCTCGATATCATCCAGTGAGGGATGATCAAGGCTTTGTGGTGACTGGCTTGGCTCCGCTTTATTCATAACGGCGCATCCCACGGATTGATCACGGACGCATCGGTGTCTTCGAAATCCTTGACGTTGCGCGTGACGAGGATCAAGTCGTGGACGATAGCGGTCGCGGCAATCATTGCATCGACATCGCCGCGCGGACGGACAGCGGCAATGCGACCCCATTCGACGGCGATCTGGTCGGTCACAGGCAGAATGCGATCGCCATGGTCATGACGCAGCTTGCGCAGCCATTCCGCAAGGTGCGCCGCAGCCGTGGGATCGGATCTTTGCTTGAGCGCAATGCCACGCATGATCTCGCCCAGGGTGAGTGTGCTCAGATGAATACTGAGCGGGTCGATTGAGCGCAGCCAGGCAACCGCCTGTTTCGTGCCGCGTCGGGCTTCCGAGACGATATTTGTGTCAACCAGGTACATCAGAAGACCAGATCGCGGCTTGGGAGATTGGCACGTCCATCCACGGCGTCCGCGAGGGCATCATCCCAGGCGGGGCCGCCGAGCAAATCGTCGACCAAAGTCGGCCGGCCGGCGCGCAAAGCGTCGTAGTCGCGTGCGGAAAGCACAACGGCCGTGCGCTCGCCGCGAAGGGTAACAATCTGGGGCCCTTCATGGCGCGCCTTCTGTACCAGCTTCGAAAACTGGTTCTTGGCGTCCTGTAGCTGCCATTCCATCTGTCCGCTCCAATCTAGCTAGTCTGTCTAGCTATTGAATATCCTTATTTGCCGACGGAGAGAAGTGAAAAATCCCAACGCTTGAGGTCGATTTCCACTTTTCCTGGATCCCAGGCTTTATGCTGACGCTCCTCGCCGACAATTGTCATCATCGGGCAGGGAGATGGCTGCAAGCCCGAATCCAATGGCTCGTAATCGGGTTATTGAATTACATAGCACCTGGTGCTATATTAAGTCATGAAGCAGCGAATATTCAAGACAGCGTGGTTCAACAAGGCGGAACGCAAGGCGCGGATAAGCGAAGCTGAACTTTGCAAGGCGATAGCGCAGGTGGAGTCAGGACAGGCCGATGATCTTGGCGGCGGCGTGTACAAGAAGCGCCTGAACGACAACATGCACCGCTCAATCATCCTGACCAAGTCCGGTCGGTTCTAGGTTTATGAGTATCTATTCGCCAAGAAGGACAGGGACAACATTGAGACAAACGAATTGTCGGCCTTCCGAAAGCTTGCCAAGGCGTATGCGGGCCTGACCGATCCGCAGATCGATGAATTGTTGTCTGACGGAGACTTTGTGGAGATATGCAATGAGCAAAGCTAGAAAATACAAGTCCGAAGCCTTTGAGGCAATCCATGGATCCGCTCGGGGGCTCTATAGGGTAGGGGCGATCGACAAGGCGACGATGCGCAGTTTTGACGAGAGCTGTCTGACGGTTCCCGGCGAATTCGAGCCGGATGAAATCAAGGCGCTGCGCGAGAGGAACCATGTCAGCCAGCCGGTATTTGCCCGCTATCTGAACACATCGGAATCGACGGTCCAGAAGTGGGAGACTGGTGCCAAACGCCCGAGCGGCCTGGCGCTGAAGCTTCTATCGGTGGTCCAGAAGCACGGTTTGAGCGTTCTCAGCTAGGATTTAAAAAACGACTGATAATGCAATCTTATCAGTCATAAAAAGACTACGACATGCAGTGCGGATAGCAGTAAAATTGATAGCATAAACCGCACATTCGGTGTAGCGTCACCGGCATGGATTCGTTGCCACTCGCCCCGCCATCAATGCCAAACCCATTGTTCAGCCTGCCTGGCTGGTCGCAACCGCGCGGGCGCAATATGACGGAGGCAGATGCGGCCTTTGCAGCAGGGATCGCCCTGAAATCGCTCGATGATCTGGTCAGGCTGGATCCCGTCTGGGCAGGGTGCTGGCGCTCCCGGCAAGCCCTCAAATGTGCTGCCGTCGCCGCGCGGCTGATGCGCCGAACCGAGGACGAACACGCGTTGCGTGACGCGGTTTTGCTCACTGCCGCGGGTGATGATTCTGGCCCGGCCGGAAAGGTATTTTTGGCCTTCAAAAGGGTTTCCGCGAAAAAGCCCGGCTTTTCCGCAATGCACGTTGGCGAACTGGCCGATCTTTTGGGCCTCGCCTGGGATGAGCCGCTCGCGACCACTGCCGCGACTGCGGCCGATGACGCGCTTCAATCCGGCCGGCCGGCGCCTTTTGCCGCGGCGAAACTGGTGGTAGCGATCTGTGCCTCCCGTCCGGATGCCGAAACCCTCGCCTGGGCGCTTGCCGACGTTCTCATCGCCGCAATACTCAAATGGCCGTTTCCTCTGCCGCTGCTAATGGCCGAACGGTTTGGACCCGCCTTCCGCACGATCGGGGGCAGGGGGCGCGTCCATCCCGGCGAAGTGGCGTTCGCGGGGGCGGTTTGTTTGGCCTTGGTCGATAGCGCCAGCTCTGCGTTGCGATCAGCTGGCGAGATCGCGCGCCGCGCTGACCAGATTTTGGCCGTGGCGCCCAAACTGCGCACCAAGGGAGCCGAACCGGTGATCCAGGCATTGCTCAATGAGGATGCGATTGCGGCCTCGGCGCCCGGTGCCGATCTGTCCCGCTGGGCCGCAACCCGCCTGTTCGAGCGTTTGGAGAGTTTTGACGCCGTGCGCGAACTCTCCGGCCGCAAATCATTCCGGATCTATGGATTATGACGATGACCGGAGCCTCCGCAACAAAACCACCCCGTAGCAAAAAAGCGGACGTTGCAGCCGAACGGCTGCTGGATCGGGAGCTGGGAGATTTGCCGGCGGACATGCGCTGGCGGGAATGGATGCTGCGGGTCGAGGCCGTGATTTTTGCCTCGGCCGAGCCGGTGACGCGCGAAACCCTGGCGCGTGTTGTCGGCAAAGACTGCAGCATTGATCTGCTGATCGATGATCTCCAGGAAGAACTGCGCGATCGGCCCTATGAACTTGTGTCGGTCGCAGGCGGCTGGCAGCACCGAACCCGTTCGGGTTATGCCGACACAATACGAGCTTCGAATGCTCCAACACGCGGCGCCGCAACTATGTTGTCCGAGTTCGAGGCCATGGTGCTCATGGCGATTGCCTATTCCCAGCCGATTACCCGCGGTGAGTTGTCAAAAATCTTTGGCAGGGAGGTCAGTCGCGATACGATCGCCAGCCTCCGCGGTGCAGGGTTTGTTTCCTCTGGTCCGCGCAGCCCGACGCCGGGAGCGCCGTATACCTATGTGACCACGAAGCACTTTCTCTCCGCCTTCGGCCTGGAGACGATGCGCGACCTGCCGGATATGGAGGCGCTTGAGGATGCGGGGTTGCTCAGCCGACATGCGGTAAACACGGAAACGTTTTCGGTCGAACCGGACAATGACGAGTTGGTGGAATAGCCAAAATATCTGCTAAGGCAGGGAGGCAATCCAAACCGCCGGATCGATCCACGCGCCAAAAGCGAATGGCGTAGGAGTCTAGAACGTGCTAGAGCGTACACAAATTAACACGAGGTTTGTTCGATGACCACCAGTACCACCATGACAATTCGGGTTCGGCCCGATGTAAAAGAAAAGCTCGACCGGATCGCGGCTGACACACAGCGCAGCAAGTCATTCCTCGCCGGCGAGGCCGTCGCGGCCTATGTTGAGCGCGAGCTTGAGATCATCGATGGCATCAAACGCGGCATGGCCGACGCGGCGGCTGGCCGCGTCGTATCCCACGACGATGCCATGGCCGAGATCTATGCCGTCATCGACGCGGACGAAGCGAAGCGAGCAGGCAAAGCGTGAGACGGCCAGTTACTTGGTCCCGCGAGGCGCTTGACGACATCAAGGAACAGGTCGCTTTTATCGCGCAGGATAATCCGGCCGCCGCGAGACAGGTTGCGGATCACATCCGAGACGTGGGCAAGGCCCTTGGCGACATGGTGACGGGCCGCCCAGGTAGGGTAACAGGCACCTACGAAAAATCCCTCGCCCGGTTGCCGTATATCATCGCATATGAGGTGCGCCCTGTGGTCGGCGGTGAAAGCGTCGTGATCGTGCGTGTCATCCATACGGCTCGGGACTGGCAAGCAGAGAGCTGGCCGCAAGAGCACTAGGGATGGATTTACGTTCTCAGCTTATGGGCGAGCATTGCGTTTCTAAGGCATCGCAAGGCACTGTAACGTTAACCGAGAAACGATGAAAATGTGGGATCTGGCGGCATACCATATCTCCACGTGATCCTCTCTATCGTCGCCTTCGTTTTCCAGCGAAAGTGATTGCCCATGCCGTATGGCTGTATTTCCGCTTTCCGCTCAGCCTGCGGATGGTCGAGGATATTTTGGCAGCTCGAGGTATGCGTATGCGATCTTAGATTGGCAACATTAAATATTAGGCTTATCCCGTTCGCTCAGGTTCACACCATATCCTGTGGTTTTGAATGACGAACAAAAAAGCATGGTGCAAGCGTGACGCACAATCAATGGCCGTGCAAAGCAACGATACTTGTCAATATTGAGAATAGATCAGATTCGCGGTGGCAAGTCTCTGAGAGAGCTCAACCCAGTACTTTTTCCACATGCCTGGTCCGAGGGATCAGGAGCTGGGAAGTCACGGGAATATGACGCAGGGGCGGATCACCGGCGATCATTGGCATGAGGCTCGGGGGATGAATGTAGCGGCGCTGATTTTTCCACTCTTCTTCTGGTCGTCTCGGCGGAAGAATTGGACGCGTGGGCTTGCGGCGAAAATAGGTCAATTTCTCTTCAGATGCTCGGATATCATCCAGGGCATCAAAGATGTCCAACCCAGTGGAATGTGCCAGTTTCCGAGCCGCTACAAGGCGGTCAGGGCGAACCATCTTTAGCAATTGATCCATGTGCTCAGGTCGCCATTTCCAAGTGCTGCCGACGATCTGGCGATAGGTTGCTCGTCCACTTTTCTGTCCCCGCGAAAAAATTGTGGTCATATTGGTTTGGAAATGTCGGCGGCGGTTCCAGCGGAAAACGAACTCGTTGAGCTATATGTCGATGTGTTTATCGCGAACGCTATGGAACGTCCCATTGGCCCAGCTCTTGAAATTCGAGAATATCCGATGTACCCATGGCAACACCACATGAGCTTTCGGTGCACCATCTGCGCTCAAGTTAAACACCTAGTGTTGTCAGCAGGTGCAGAAAGTAGCTTAATTTACGCCAGAACCTGTCCAACGATCGGGGAGTAGCTCACCTCGAAATCCGGAGACAGAACGTCCAGCGCCTTTTTCCGCGACCTGCTAAACCACCTTGCCAAACGGGCGCCATCCAAACATAACGATGCCACCCCACCCTGTGGCGCACAATCAGAAATAGATCTCACGCAGCTCTCTTACAATGCCGTGTGCGCCCTGTGCCAGCAGCAATTGTCGATGTGATTCTTGCAAGTCTTGAAGATGCGTGCCACCCAAAAAGCCTATGGTCTGCATGCCAGCTGATCGTCCTGCTTGGATACCAAAGGGTGAATCTTCGATTACGACGCATCGCTCTGGTTCTGCCCCAAGAGTCTTGGCCGCATACAGGAAAAGATCAGGAGCAGGCTTGCCCCGTTCGACCTGTTCCGAGCTGAAGAAATGGCAGAAACGCGATGTCAAACCGATGACTTCCAGCGCAAAACTGATCCGTTCCAAGCTGCCGCCAGAGGCAATGCAATAGGGTATGCGCAGTGCTCCGAGCCGATCCAACAGATCGATGACACCCGGAATCGGAGCCAACTCTGTCACAAACCGCTTGAACAGGAGTGCATGCCAATATGTGTGGAAGCCTTCCCATTTCGCATTTGGGTTTAGGGTGTGTGCCTCGGCCTCTATCTGGTTTATTGATTTACCCAGAAATCGCTGCTGCATCTCGGATAAATTCAGGTTTACGCCAAAATCGTTCAATGCGACTTGCAGAGACGACAGAGAAACCACTTCGCTGTCCGCGATCACGCCATCGAAATCAAAGATAACGAGATCAACGGGGCCAAACGGATACGCGGTCGTGTTTGTGAGGCTGGTCAAGGGTACTTGGCCTTTATCGAAGTGCGCGCCCATCACGATCAAACTGATGCAGGCGAGCTTTGGGAATCTCCAACCCGATTTTGTCACCAATTGATGTCTGGTTGTCGCCATCAACACGCACAACCAAGGTCGGACCGTCCTCAATTGCCAGATAAAGCAGGTTTTCGCCACCCAGTTGCTCTCTGTTTTTGACCAAAGCGTCCAGGTTTCCCTCGCCGTGTTTTGTGATCGCGAAATGTTCGGGACGACAGCCGATATAGAAGCTGTCATCACGTAGCGGCAAATTTCGGATTTCATTGATCTTGAAGACATTCATGGCTGGCGAGCCAATAAATTCGGCCACAAACTTGCTGTCTGGTGTGTGGTAAATTTCCATCGGGCTTCCGACTTGTTCAACGCGACCGCCATTGAGCACAACGATCTTGTCAGCCATTGTCATGGCTTCGACCTGGTCGTGGGTAACGTAGATCATGGTCGCAGCCAGCTGCTTGTGCAGCGCCTCCAACTCCACTCGCATCTGAACCCGCAATTTGGCATCGAGGTTTGACAGGGGCTCGTCAAACAGAAATACCGCCGGGTTTTTGACAATCGATCGCCCGATTGCGACTCGCTGACGCTGCCCGCCGGAAAGCTGAGATGGTTTGCGATCAAGATAGTCAGTCAGCTGGAGAATGCGCGCTGCTTCCATGATCCGGGTGTTGCGTTCGTCTGCAGCGACGCCGTTCACCTTCATGCCGAACTCCATGTTCTGTCGCACGGTCATATGCGGATAAAGTGCGTAGGACTGGAACACCATCGAGACGTCACGGTCTGCGGGTTCGGACTGAGAAACGTCTTTTCCACCGATCAACAATGTGCCTGAACTGATGCCCTCCAATCCAGCCAGAGCACGCAGTAGCGTTGATTTTCCGCAGCCTGATGGCCCCACAAAGACAACGAATTCACCATCCGAGATGTCCAAATCCACATCGAACAGCGCCTGCATCTTGCCGTAAAACTTATTGATTTTCCGGATCTCAACTGTTGCCATCTTGGAACTCCTCCATTTCCGAATTTGCTATCAAAACTGACTTCCCAAAAAAAGCGCTTGCATTTCCCAGGTGGTCGAATGTACATTTGTATTCACGCAGTGACATATGAATGTCAATCTTTTACTGCGTAAGTGGAGGAATTCAAAATGAACCTTAAGAGACTTCTTTGTTCAGCGGCGCTGTCCGGTTTCATGGCCACCAGTGCAATGGCTGCAAGCCATAGCTGGGACTTGGCGACAGCTGCGAAGCCTTACGTCGGCACCACGGTTGATGTGGTGTTCTTGTTGCGTCCCGGATACGACGCTATTGAAGCCATGCTGCCTGAGTTTGAGCAGGAAACAGGCATCAAGGTGAACGTCATCAAGCACCCTTACGAGAATGCGCTTGGTGAGCAGGTTCGCGATTTTGTAGCTGGTGGCGATCTTGATGTTGCTTTGATCGACCTTGTGTGGATCGGCAACTTTGCGGAAAATGACTGGGTCATGCCGCTCGCAGATGTTCAGGCCAAGTTCCCTGATGTTGTCGATCCCGAATTGGATATGGACGACTTTTTCCCGCTTGTGCTTAACGCTTTTGGCGGTTGGAACGGCACCATTTATGGACTGCCGGTCGACAACTACTCGGGTCTGATGTTCTACAACCGTTGCATGCTTGAAGAAGCAGGCTTTGATGGTCCGCCAAAAACCTGGGAAGAGTTGAAGGACGTTTATGGCCCCGCACTGACCAAGGACGGCAAATACGCCTATGCGCTTCAGTCCAAGCGCAATGAAACCCAGTCTGCGGATAGCTTTGCCCGCATGATCTGGCCGTTTGGCGGCTCGTTCCTGAATGCGGAATTCAAGTCCAACCTGAATTCGCCGGAATCGCAGGCAGGTCTCAAGTTCCGTCAGGATCTGATGCAATACATGCCGGATGGTATCGTGGCCTATGACCACGCCGAGGTCGTGAACGGCTTTGCGCAGGGTGATATTGCCATGATTACCGAATGGTCGGCCTTCTATTCCAGCGTTATGTCTCCGGACACATCGAAAGTGGCGGATTGCGTAGAGATCGCGCCGGAGCCAATGGGCCCTGCCGGCCGCAAGCCTGCGCTTGGCGGGTTCTCGATGGCTGTGGCAAGTCAGGCGGATGAGGCTGAACAGGCAGCTGCCTATTTGTTCATCCAGTGGGCAACCTCAAAAGCCAACGCGGTTGAGTATGTGGAGCGCGGCGGCGTGTCAGCACGTCAGTCAGCCTATGCTGATCCCAAGCTGGCCGAGACCTTCAAATATATCCCTGCTCTGGTTGAAAGCTGGCAGGAAGGCGTGCCTGAATTCCGTCCTCGTTTTGCGGAATGGCCTGAAATCACCGAAGTGGTTCAGGAATGGGGCACCAAGATGATGCTCGGTGAAGTGACCACCGAGGAAGGTGCTCAGGAAATCGGTACGCGCATGGAATCGATCCTCGCTGCTGCCGGCTACTACTCTGGCGACAAGCCACTCGCGCAATAATCATCACGACAAGCGGAAGCGGCACGCAAAAAGTGCCGCTTCCCACATGCTGCGGGGGATAAATTCTATGCGCGGACAAGCTTCCACAAAAACCATCTTTGCTTTTCTCGGTCCGGCGGTGCTTGGTTTGGCGCTCGTGGGCATCGCTCCGTTGCTCTATGCAGCCTGGACATCGCTGCACTTCTTTAATCTGACCAAGCTCAAGCGGGTCGAATTCATTGGCCTTGAGAACTACTGGTCTGTTTTGACAGATGAAGTGTTCTGGCAGGCCATGGGGCGTACCTTTTTTCTGCTTTGCACCGCGCTGCCTTTGCAGCTCGCATTCGGACTTGGCATTGCGTTGGTTCTGCACAAGCCGGGGCTGACCATTCTCAAAACGCTGGCCCGTCTTTCTCTAGTGCTGCCGATGGCTACGACCTATGCCGTTGTGGGCCTTTTGGGGCAGGTGATGTTTAACCAGAAGTTCGGCGTTATGAACCAGCTGTTGGGTGGTGCAAACATCAACTGGATCGGCGATTCGACCAATGCATTCGCCATGATCATCTTCTGGGATGTATGGCAGTGGACACCGTTCGTGGCTCTGGTGCTTTTGGCGGGGCTTACAATGGTTCCCGGTGAGGTCGAAGAGGCCGCGCGGCTTGAAACCAAAAGCTGGTGGACCATTTTGCGCTATGTGCAACTGCCGTTCCTGCTGCCTGGTCTTGTGGCGGTGTTGATCCTGCGCACTGCAGATACGTTGAAACTGTTCGATATGGTCTTCACCTTGACCCGAGGCGGGCCGGGGGCTGCAACCGAGTTCATCTCCGTGATGATCCAGCGAGTTGGTTTCCGTGCGTTTGATCAAGGCCTAGCTTCCGCTCAGGCGATCATCTTGCTGATTATTACAATTGTTCTGGCGCGGATCTACATCCGTTCCTTCTACAAAGAGGTTTGAGTGATGAACACCAGCCGCTCCCTTGCCTCTCAGATTGTCCTGCTTGCTATCATCATCGCAATCTGTGTCTTTCCATTCTACTGGATGGTTACAACCTCTCTGAAAACACAAATCGTGGCACTTGAAGCGCCTCCGGTGTGGATATTCGAGCCGACGCTGAGCAATTATCGTGAAGCGCTTTTTGAGGATGGCGTGTTGCGTACCTTGATCAACTCGCTGGTCATCGCGGTCTCAACGACATTGCTTGCATTATTGCTGGGTGTTCCCGCGGCCTTTGCGCTCGCCCGCTTTGAGTTTCGCGGCAAAAAGGACCTTTGGTTCTGGTTCATCACCAACCGCATGGTTTCACCGATTGTGCTGGCGCTGCCATTCTTTCTGATCGCCCGCAATCTGGGTATGCTGGACAAACACGTAACGTTGATCCTGATCTACCTTACCTTCAACTTGCCGATTGTCATCTGGATTGTGACCGACCAGTTCCGCGGGATTCCCTATGATCTGGACGAGGCGGCGCGGCTGGAAGGCGCGTCTCAATTTACCATAATGCGCAAGATCTGCTTGCCATTGGCGATGCCAGGCGTGGCGGTTTCGGCGATCTTTTCATTCATATTCTCCTGGAACGAATTGATGTTCGGTCTGATCCTGACGCGAACAGAAGCAAAGACCGCGCCAGCAATGGCGGTCTCGTTCATGGAAGGTTACAACTTGCCCTACGGTAAGATCATGGCGACCTCGACATTGATTGTCATCCCGGTTCTTATCTTTGCGCTCATTGCTTCAAAACAGCTGGTTCGCGGATTGACCATGGGCGCAGTCAAGTGAAATCTCAGACCTCAAAACGGTTTGGTTTTGGACGCATGGTTTTGCGGACGCACCATTGTGGAACTTAGTGAGGTTGTATGTCTCGAAGTATCAAGATTGACCAGATAGACGAGGAAGAGCAACTTCTGGTTCGACTGGCATGGGCCTGTGAGATCGAAGGGCTGACACAGGCGGATGCTGCCAAGCGGTTTGGGATTACGCGCCTGCGGGTGAACAAGGCACTGGGTGAGGTGCGCCGCCGTGGCATTTTGAGGATCAGTATTGATTCAATTTACAAGGCAGCGGCTGACCTTGAATGGCAGCTAGAGCGTGCATTTGGTGTGTCACGCGCCCTGGTCGTACCCTCAGCCACAAGTCCGGAATCTGTCACGTCGCTGATCAGTGCAGGACTGGGCAGCTATCTGGGAGATGTTCTCTCTGATCCGGGCCTGCACACTTTCGGTATGTCATGGGGTAATACGCTTAACCTTGCCACTCGCTTCATGCAGCCCATTGACCGCCCCGATCTGGAAATCGTGTCGATCATGGGCGGCATCACGCGCGGGTCGGATGTAAACGGTTACGAGATCACGACGCGTCTTGCTGATCTGTGCAATGCGGAGCACAGCTTTTTCACTGCCCCATTGTTTGCCAGCAGTGCAGCCAGCCAGGTGATGTTCATGCAGCAGGACATCATCGCCGAGATGCTGGACAAGATCCGTTCCTGCGGTGCCGTCGCGATGGCAACCGGGGACCTGACCAGCTCGCTACTGGTGCGCGATGCGCTCCCGAAGGACATTGACGCAGAAGAGCTAAGAGCACTTGGTGGCGTGGGCGATATTATCGGGCTGGTTTTGAACGCAAGCGGGGAACTTATCGACCATCCTGTAAATCAGCGCGTCATCGGCGTCTCGTTGGATGATCTGATGACAATACCCAATGTGATACTCGCTGCTGGAGGAGCGCACAAGGTGCCGGTGATAAGGGCTGCCTTGCTACGCGGCTTCGTGAACACACTGGTGACGGATGAAGACACAGGTCGTGCGCTGTTGGAAAAGCCTGATGCGACAGTTGAAACGGGCTCAAAAAATTAGAACTTAACAAAGGGAAGAGCCATGCCGATTGCATTGGTGCTGGAAGAAAAGAACAAACTGGCGCTCAGGGATATCGCTCTGCAGGATCGTTTAGGGCCCGGTGACGTGCGCATTTCCGTCGATACGGTCGGCATTTGCGGCAGCGACGTGCACTACTATACGCACGGCAAGATCGGCCCCTTTGTGGTCAAGTCCCCCATGGTCCTTGGGCATGAAGCTGCAGGCGTGGTAGCCGAGGTGGGGGAGGGTGTAACGCATCTGGCGGTTGGCGACCGTGTCTGCATGGAGCCGGGCGTTCCCAATATGGCCTCCAAGGCCAGCAAGCTTGGCGTTTATAATGTTGATCCTGATGTGCGCTTTTGGGCAACTCCGCCGGTCCATGGCTGCCTGACGCCGTCCGTAGTCCACCCAGCGGCCTTTACTTACAAGCTTCCCGATCACGTCAGCTTTGCCGAAGGCGCAATGGTAGAGCCTTTTGCAATCGGCATGCAGGCCGCAACCCGCGCCCGGATCAAGCCCGGTGACGTGGCACTTGTCACGGGCGCTGGCCCGATTGGAATCATGGTGGCTTTGGCAGCTTTGGCTGGCGGGTGTTCCAAGGTCTACATCTCTGACATTGTTGATGAAAAACTGGGCGTGGCGGCGCAGTACGGCAATATTCATCCAATCAATCTGACGAAGGCTGATGTGACGGAGGTGGTGCGGTCCGAGACGGCCGGATGGGGCGCCGATGTGGTTTTCGAATGCGCCGGTGCGCCAAAGTCCGTGCAGACCGCGCTTGAGGCTGTTGCTCCCGCGGGCTGTGTGGTGTGGGTTGGCATGCCGGTGGATCCTGTCCCGGTTGATATCGTGCTCGCGCAATCCAAGGAAATCCGAATGGAAACGGTGTTTCGCTACGCGAACATGTATGATCGCGCGATTGAGTTCCTGGCTTCGGGCAAGGTCGACCTCAAGCCTCTGATTTCAGAAACTATTGCGTTTTCTGATAGTGTCAAAGCCTTTGATCGCGCGGTCGAAGCGCGTCCCGGCGATGTCAAAATCCAGATCAAAGTCCAGGAAGCTTGAGGTATGGGGATGTCCAAGGATTCGTTGGTAGACAAGGTTCTGGACGAGTTGCGTCCTGGCCTGAGTGGCAACGTTCTCGACCAGATCGAAGGCCTGTCAGTCATGCTAGCGGGAGCAGGGCGTATTGTCTGTCATGGTGTTGGGCGCGAAGGCCTGATGATGAAGGCCTTGTCGATGCGGCTTTTCCACCTCGGGCTTGATGCTCATGTGGCTGGTGACATGACAACGCCGCCGGTAGGTGCAGGTGACGTATTTTTTGTCAGCGCAGGCCCGGGTGAATTCTCAAGTATCTCAGCCTTGGCGGAAGTTGCGCGCTCGGCTGGCGCGCGCGTGCTGTGCATAACGGCCACCCCTGAAGGACCGGTTCCGCGCGAAGCTGACCTGGTGGTTCATTTGCCGGCGCAAACCATGGCATCTGATCAGGGCGCTGCTGCCCGGTCCATCTTGCCGATGGGTTCGCTGTTCGAAGTCTTGATGTTTCTGTTTTTTGAATTGCTTGTTCTTGACCTCAGAGATCGGCTGGGCGTCACACCAGAGGCCATGCGCGCCAATCACACGAATCTGGAGTAGGGGATGTCGAATTGGGAAGATCGGTTTTCTCTTTCAGGCCGAACCGCACTTGTCACCGGAGCATCTTCCGGAATTGGTTATGCCATTGCCGAGGTCTTCGCCGACGCAGGCGCCGATGTAATTGGCCATGGGCGTGATCAGAACAGGTTGTCAGGATTGGGCGATGCTGTCCGTGCAAAGGGGCGCAATTTTACAGCGGTAACCGGAGACCTGACCCTTGCGGAAGACACCATAGACGTTGCGCGAAAGGCACTTGCGGCCTCCAATGATCGAATAGACATCCTTGTCAATTCTGCCGGGATAGCTCTTACCGGCCCTGCCATCGATTGTTCCATCGACGACTGGATGCGCACGTTGGCCGTCAATCTCACCGCGCCGTTCATTCTCTCACAGCAGCTTTTGCCGGGCATGATGGCTCGAAAGATGGGCAAGATCATCAATATCTCGTCTCAAACGGGTGTCATCGCACTTCAGGATCACGCGGCCTACGCCACCTCCAAGGGCGGGCTGAATGCGCTGACCAAATCGCTGATGGTCGAGGCCGCTCCCCATAATGTTCAGGTCAACGCAATCTGCCCGACGGTCGTGTTGACCGAAATGGGCAAAGAGCTTTGGTCCGCGCCTGAGAAAAAGGAGCCGTTCATCGCGCGCACGCCGTTGGGGCGGTTTGGTGAGCCGGTCGAGATCGCGGATATGGCGCTTTATCTGGCCTCACCTGCCTCGGATCTGGTGAACGGCGCAATCATGATGATCGAAGGTGGTCACTCAAGCATCTAAGCAAGCATTCAGGCAGCTATTTGGAAGGGCATGGATATGGGAGATCTGAAGGGCAAGGTTGTTGCGATCACGGGTGCAGCGTCGGGCATAGGGCTCGCTTGCGCGTCTGAATGCCTGGCAGCCGGCGCGCAGGTTGCATTGGTCGATCGCGATGAAGCTGCTTTGAAAAAGGTTTGTGGGGAATTGGGTGAGGGAACATTTCCAATCGTTACCGATTTACTCAAGCCTGAAAGCGTTTCACAGATGTTGCCGCAAATACTGGACTCTGTGGGCAGACTTGATGTGTTCCACGCGAATGCGGGGGCTTATGTGGGTGGTGATGTTCTTGAGGCCGATCCTGATCAATGGGATATGGTGCTCAACCTGAACATCAATGCGGCCTTCCGCTCGGTCCATGCGGTGCTGCCGTATATGGCTAAACAAAAATCCGGCGACATCATCTTGACCAGTTCCATCGCCGGGATTGTGCCGGTTGTGTGGGAGCCGATCTATACGGCTTCCAAACACGCCGTCCAGGCCTTTACCCACACAGTGCGTCGCCAGATGTCCAAGCACGGGGTGCGGGTGGGAGCGATTTTGCCCGGTCCGGTCGTTACGGCTTTGCTTGATGACTGGCCCAAGGCCAAGATGGATCAGGCACTGGCTGAGGGCAGCCTGATGCAGCCCAAGGAAGTGGCCGATTGCGTGGTTTTCATGCTGACCAGACCTGCAAATGTCACCATTCGGGATTTGGTGCTTTTGCCGAACGCCGTGGATCTGTAGATGGCTGGCCCTTTTTTTGTTGGCGTGGATGTGGGAACTGGCAGCGCGCGCGCCGGGGTTTTCGATGCTGTGGGAACTCTGCTGACCAGTCAGAAGCACGATATTCGGATATGGCGTGATGCCGGTGAGATTGTCGAGCAATCCTCGGCCGATATCTGGGATGCCGTTTGCCGCGCAGTCCGCGGCGCTGTTGCGCAGGCTGGGGTCGAGCATGAACAAATCGGCGGCCTGGGTTTTGACGCCGCATGCTCGCTGGTGATGCTGGATAAACAGATGCGACCTCTTTCTGTCAGTCTGACAAAAGAGGCAGAGCGCAATGTGATCGTCTGGATGGACCACCGTGCTATAGACCAGACAGAGCGGATCAATGCTACGGGTCACCACGTGCTGGATTATGTCGGCGGTCGGATGTCACCAGAGATGCAAACGCCGAAACTGCTTTGGCTCAAGGAAAATCTGCCGGAACGTTTTGCCTCAGCCGGTCAGTTTTTTGACCTGGTCGATTTCCTGACCTGGAGCGCAACAGGTTCGCTGACGCGTTCTGCCTGCACGGTGGCGTGCAAATGGACCTATCTGGCCCATGAGGGCAGCTGGGATTCCAGCTATTTCCGCCAGGTCGGATTGGGCGAACTCGCGGACGAAGACTACGCACGCATTGGCCAGCAAATTGCGGCGCCCGGCACGCCCTTGGGTAACGGGCTGAGCAATGCGGCAGCGCAAGCCCTTGGCCTCTGTCCGGGAACTCCGGTTGGTGCAGGGCTGATTGATGCCCATGCCGGTGGTATCGGGACTGTGGGCGCCGACACCGAGTCCGGGCCGGAAGCGATGATGGGTTACGTCTTTGGAACCTCGGCTTGCACCATGGCTTCTTCAGGAAAACCAATTTTCGTAACGGGTGTGTGGGGGCCCTATTATTCGGCGATGGTGCCGGGTCTTTGGCTCAGTGAAGGTGGCCAATCCGCCGCAGGCGAAGCCATTGCACATTTGATTACGACTCATCCTGCTCGCGAAGAAGCCCAGGCGCGCGCCAACGCCGCCGATCAAAGTATTCAGGCCTATCTCCTCAGCAAGGCAGAACAGCGATGCCCTGATTTGAGTAGTGCTGTTGATATTGCAGGTGCGCGGATTATCGTGCCTGAATTTTTGGGGAACCGGGCACCCTATGCGGACCCAAACGCGACGGCGGTGATCTCCGGCCTGACATTGCAGGTTGGATTTGATGACCTGTTGGCGACTTATATTGCAGGTGTTTTCGGGGTTGGGTACGGGCTACGACAGATCATTGAGGCGCAACGCGCTCACGGCTTGGCTCCCAGTGCTGTTGTAATCAGCGGCGGCGCGGGTGAAAGCGACATGATGAAGCAGCTTTTGGCCGATGCCAGCGGACTGTCGATCCTGTCGATAACATGCCCCGAGCCGGTGCTTCTTGGAGCCGCGATGTTGGGAGGCGTTGCCTCCGGGCACTACCGCTCTTTGCAGGAAAGCATGAAGACCATGTCGCATATCTCAAAACGATTTACGCCCACAGGCGGACGAAACGCATCGTATCATGACTTTCGTTTCAAAGCCTATGAGACCCTTCAAAGTACGGACAGGGATTTGCGGGCCGCACTGAAAGAGATTTAAGGTACCGGAGTATTTTATGCAGGGATTTGGTGTTCATACAAGTATGTGGACGATGCGATGGGGCCGCACGTACGATTCCGAAGCCTGTATTGTTGGGGGCAGGGATGCTCGGCGCGCTTCATGAGCACCGTTTCCGGGCCTATGAGGCATTTCAGGAGGCCGAGCGCCTTCTTCGCGCTGGTCCTGTTCATGAATGAGAAGACTATGGACCGCGGCTTACCAACGGTGAATTGGCAAGCCAAACGAACGGTGATTAGTCAGGACTATGTATCAAGCGCACCCTTGAGCGCCGGATAAAGCGCCAGATATTTCTGATAGATTTCGTCATAGGCCCGCATGGCCTTAGGGTCCGGTTCGACAAGTCTTCCGGGTTTGACCATGGCCTGAATGCCCTCGTCAATCGTCGCAACGTGTCCTGCACCGTGTGAGGCCAGTATGGCCGAGCCCAGTGACGGGCCGTCTGCTGACGCTGGAATGCGAACCGGAATTCCTGCGGTGTCGGCATGGATCTGCATCCACAAAGCCGAGTTGGTGGCGCCGCCACCCGCCACCATTTCAGTGGCTTGATAACCGCCCTGGGCAAATGCATCCAGGATTGAACGGGTGCCAAACGAGATGCCTTCCATGATGGCGCGGAACACGTGGTGCCCTTCATGTGCAAGTGTGAGACCGGTGATCGCGCCGCGTGACAAGGCGTCTGTGTAGGGCGTCCGGTTGCCCTGGAAGTGGTCCTGTACAATGACGCCTTCCGATCCGGGTGGCAGCAGCGCCGCCTTGCGGTTCAATGCGTTAAAATCCAGCTCGCCGCCGACGAAGCGCTTCAGCCAGTTGATGATCGAGCCCGTTGATGTTTGGCCGCCTTCGATGATGTAGAGATCCGGATAGACGATATCGGCATAGGCTCCCCACATGCCCTGCGCGTGGAACGGCTTTTCGGTCACGCCGAATTGCAGGTGCGAGGAGCCTGTTATCAGGCACAATTGGCCTGGCTTGGAGACCCCGAGCCCAATCATGCCGATCAGTGCATCCGCCCCGCCTTGCACCAGTTTTGTCCCGGTGGTCAGGCCCAGGGCGTTTGCAGCTTGCGTGGTGAGATTGCCGACCACTTCACCCGGCGCTGCCACCCGTGATGGCCATTTTTCAATGAGGTCGGGCATTCCCAGCGCAGTGACCAGCGATTCTGCCCAGCCGCCGTCGCGGTTGGCATAGTGCCAGCGCAGGCCGACATTGTTAAGCGAGGCGCAGCGCTCTCCAGTCAGCCGTAGCGTCAGAAAGTCCTGATATTCGCAGATGGTCACCGCCTTGTCGTACACTTCCGGCTCGTTGCGCTTGATCCACAAGGCCTTGGGGATCATCCACTCGGCAGAGACCGGTCCGTTGCCATCGCCGTTGAGCTTCAGGCGATCATCGCCGGTGGCGAGCACCGCCTCGGCTTCATCGGAAGCGCGCACATCCATCCACAACAGGGCAGGGCGCAGCGGATTGCCCTCCCCATCAAGTGCGACAACAGTACAGCTGGTGGTCGCGTACGCCATGGCTTCAATCTGATCGGGTTTAAGTCCGGATTCGGCCATGCAGGCGCGCGTTGACTTGCACAGGCTGGCCCACCAGTCTTCAGGTCGTTGCTCGGCGCGGGTGCCCGCAGAGAAAACGGTTTCATACGGTTCGGCATGGGAGGCAACACACTGCCCCTGCAAATCGTAGATGCGCGCCCGCAGGCTTTCAGTGCCGCCATCGGCTGTTAGAAAATAGGCCAACTTTTCCCTCCCCATAGACAGCGACCGTTCAGTCAACCCGCAAGATCAACCTTTCCAGCAGAGCCGGTGAATCCCAATGCGGCATATGTCCCGTCGGGACGATGTGTGATGCGACCCGCGGCGGCATGTTAAATATATGCTCCTTAGGAATGATCCTGTCCGCACTCCCGAAAATCGCCTTTACCGGAACATTCTCGCTCAGCGCGCTGAGTGCTGCAATCGTATCGATGCATTGTGTATTGCCGCGGGCTATGGCGCCGGCGAGCGGGCTCAGTCGGCCCTTGGCCAATTCACAGGCCATTGCCTCGACCGCATCCGGCGGCAGGTGCGAGGCTTCGGAGCCCAGCAGTCGGAGCAGATGCATCAGTTCACCTGCCGTGCGCGCGTGGGCCATGCCGTGCAGGAAGTCGCCGTGAATGTCATGGCCGCAACCGGCAGGGGCAACCACGGTCAGGCGGCTGATTTTCGACCGTGCCCGGTTCGCCGCCAAGGCCGCGACATGGGCGCCGAATGAATGGCCGACAAGATGCACGGGCCGGTCCTGCTCATTCAGCACCGAACCAAGCCATGTGACACATTCCTCGACGCTGTTCGCATCAGCGCCATTCCGCCCGTGGCCGGGCATGTCCGGCGCTTCGGCTTTCAAGCCGCTTTTTTGCATGTTTGCCCGCAGCTTCTCCCAGTTGGAGCCAAGGCCGGCGAAACCGTGGATGAACAGGACGGGGCCGGGATCGATTGCCCCGTTGGTCAGGGCAGCGGCTGACGTCACCGGATTTGTATTTGCCTCAATGAATGATTGAACATCCCGCGCTTCAATACGCCCCCTCCGGCCAGTCCCTTCGAGAAAAGAAAGGTCCACGCCGCCTTGGCGCGCCAGGCGCCTTGCCAATGGCGTTGCCCGCCACTTGCCGGCTATCGCCTGAAGATCCGAATTTGACGTGTTTTCCGGCGGGCTTGCAGATCGAGGCTGGTCCACCGGTTCTTCGCTTGCCGGCACGTCAGCAACGCCGTCCCAGACGTCCGACGTTTCTATGATGGCGATCGGTGCCCCGACATCCACGACATCACCAGGACCTACCAGCATTTCGATCAATTTGCCGGCGCCAAGTGCGGGGTATTCCACCAGCGTTTTGTCGGTTTCCAGCTCCAGCAACGGGTCGCCGCGCGCGAAATTTTCACCAGGTTTGACCAGCCAGGTTGAAATTGTCCCTTGTTCCATCGTCTCGCCGAGGCGCGGCATCGGCAATTTGAGCTTCGTCACTGTGCTCATTTCAGCATCATTCTTGCAACTTCGGTTATGAATTCAGGCGTGGGGACCGAGTGTTTTTCCAGGAGAGGCGACACGGATATCGGAATATCCTCGCCGGCCACCCTGACCACCGGGTCTTCAAGATAATCAAAACACTCCTCGGTAATGCGCGCCGCAAGTTCGGCCGCCACACCAGCTGTCATCACCCCTTCGGACACGACGATCGCCCGGCCCGCCCGTTCGACGAGCGGGCGGATTGTGCTGAAGTCGACCGGGTTGAGCGTCCGCAAATCGACCACCGCAGCCTGGACTCCATCCTCTTTTTCAAGAGTTTCGGCTGCGGCCAGCGCATGATGGAGCTGGCGCGAATAGCTGACGATAACAACATCGGAGCCTTCGCGCATCACGCGCGCCTTGCCCCAGGCGGCGGGCTCGGCACTCGTGTCCAGCTCACCTTTCATCGTGTAGAGGCCCTTGTGCTCGATAAACACAACCGGGTCGGGCTGCTTCATGGCCTGGCGCAGTAGATGATAAGCATCCTCGACAGTCGCCGGCATGGCAAGCCGAAGGCCCGGCGTGTGCATCACGTAGGCTTCCAGACTCTGGCTGTGTTGTGCGCCTGCCGAGCGGCCGGTGCCGCCTTGCGTGCGCAACACCATGGGCACGCCGATCTGCCCGCCGAACATATAGCGGATCTTGGCTGCCTGGTTTGCAAGCTGGTCCATCGTCATGCCGATGAAATCGACATACATGAGCTCAGCCACAGGCCGCAGTCCGGCCATTGCAGCACCCACTGCTGCGCCGACGATCGCCGCCTCGGAGATTGGCGTGTCAATGACCCTGTCCTCGCCGAATTCTTCGATCAATCCCTTGGTCACGCCGTATGCACCGCCATAGCGGCCCACTTCTTCACCCATAATGATGACCGCGTCATCTTCCCGCATGGCTTCTGTCAGCGCCAGGCGCAAGGCATCGCGATAGGTGGTCTCAATCATGGCCATCCCCGTTACTCCCGTGCCAAAATACGTTCGACGCGCGTGCGAACGGGTTCGGGCTCCGGTTCTTCAGGCGCGTAAACATCGCGGAACATGGAACTCATCTGCGGTTCGCTTCCGGAAACGGCGAAGTCGATGGTCGCGTCCATTTCCCGGGCAATTTCGGCGTCCATGGCGTCAAGATCGGCTTCGGCCATGAGCCCGGACGCGATGAGTTTGGTGCGAGCGCGCAAAACCGGATCCTTCTGGCGTCCTTCAGATTCCTCGACCTCGTCGCGATACGGCGATTTGTCCTTTCTGGCGTGGCCGTAAAAACGGTAACACTCGATTGCCAGAAAAGCGGGCTTGCCAGCGCGCGCGCCTGCAATCAGCTCTGCTGCGGCATCGGCCACATCCTCGACCTCAAAACCGTCAACGGTGCGTGCGGAAAGTCCGAATGCTTCGGCCCGTTCATGCAGCCTTGGATTGGCTGTTGCCTGGTCGATCCGCGTGCCCATTCCGTACTGATTGTTGATGCACACAAACATGACCGGCAACTTCCACAGCGCGGCCATGTTCATGCTTTCGTAAAGAATGCCCTGACCCGTTGCACCGTCGCCGAAGAAGGCCAGTGAGACCACATCCTTCTTGCCGTTGCGCGCTGCCAGGCCCGCGCCGACCACAGCGGGAATGCCACCGCCGACGATGGCGTTGGCGCCCAGGTGCCCAAGCCCCATGTCGGCAATGTGCATGGAGCCGCCCTTGCCATGACAATATCCGGCCTCCTTGCCTGCAATTTCCGCCATCATGCGCGCTGGATCCGCTCCGCGAGCCAGAAAGATGCCATGGCCGCGATGATGGGTGGTGAATGTGTCGCCTTCACGCATGTTCGAGCAAACACCCACAGCGGCGCTTTCCTCGCCGACCGACAGATGCAGCATCGACCCGGCCGACTTCCCGCGGACGAAGATCTCGCCAACACGCTCTTCGAATGTGCGAACGCGTCGCATCTGGCGATAAAGATCTGCCAGACCTGAATTCTTGGCCGGCAAGTTGTTCTTCCCAGCCATCATATCAATCCGTACTGCCGGGCTTTGTTGCGCAGAAACGGCAAGCCGTTTTCCATCACTTCGGATTCGCCGGACGCCACGGGGCGCCAGACCGAAAGCCCGAACGCGATTTCCGGTGGCATGTCGATAAAGCTCTCCATTGCCAGTCCGCCCTCAAAACCCACCGCGCGCAGGGCCGCGAAGATCTCATCCCAGGCGATTGTGCCTGCGCCGGGTGTTCCGCGGTCGGATTCTGAAAGGTGGATGTATTTCAGGTGCTCGTGCGCGTCGATTATGCCCTGGGCAATGCCTTTTTCCTCGATGTTCATGTGGTAGGTATCGAGATGAACGAAGATGTTCTCCGCGCCGATCCGTTCGATCATGGCGACTGCCTGCCAGCCTGTATTCAGCAGATGAGTTTCGTAGCGGTTGACCGGCTCGATACCGAGTTTAAGGCTGAGGCCTTTGGCGTGGGCCGCGGCCCGCGTCAGCGCAGTTGCGACATTGTCCAGCTCGCCTTGGGTGGGGGGCTTGCCGGTGCGTTCGCCTATGCCTCCATAGATCACCCCGGACAAGGCTTCGCTGCCGATCGCGGCGCATTTGTCGAGCGCCACTTTGAGAAAATCCACCGCACCATCGGGATTGTGAGACGCCCAGACCTCCTGTGGGAGTCCCAGAGAACACACTGAACGCATGTTGTGCGCTTCAAGCGTCCTGCGGCTGTGGTCCGCATCCACCGATGGCGGATCAAGCAACGCGATTTCCAGAAAATCCACGCCATAAGATGATGCTTTGGATACAGCTTTCTCACACCCCGCAGGGTCCCATGACATCGTCCACATGCTGGTATGAACACCAAAACCCTGCATCAGCCATTTCCTTCTTCAATGCGCTCCAACAGGAGCAATCCAAGAGCTTCATCCACCATCAGCCGTTTCGCAAACCCTGCGCGCAACACTGCGAGTGTGGCGCCACATTTGCCCTTGCCACTGGCGAGCAGAACGGCATCCATGCCGGCAAATTCCCGGGGCTGCACGCAAGGAGTGCTCCTGTTCAACTCGATGTCGGCAATGGAACCGTCGGCTTTGAAAAACACGCCACAGCAATCGCCGACCACATCGGCATCCCGCAATTGCTGAAACTGTTCTTCACTGAAAATATCGCTTTCGAACAGGATGGAGCCGTCGCGGCATTCGCCCACACTCATCAAGGAGTGATCTGCCTTGCCTGCAACTGTCAGTGCTTCGTTGACCAGCCGCTGCGACTTGACCACTTCGCATGCCTCGGCGCTGTCTGTTACAAACGGCGCAGGCAGCAACAAGGCCCGTCCGCCGGTTTGTGCGGCCAGGCGCACGCAGACGTCGCCGGGTGCCGTGTGCGTGGCATGGGTTACAGACCCCATGAGCGACACAAAGGTTAGGTGGGGATTGGTGACCGCCGTCACATTGTCGGCCATTGCCGAAAGCGTGCGTCCCCAGCCCACCCCGATCGTCAACGGCGTTTCGGATGCGGCGATGCGCTTGAGATAGCCCGCAGCCAGCATGCCCACCGCAGCGCGGCCATAGGTGTCGTTCAGGCTTTCGCTCGGCGTGGGCGCGACTTGCACCTCCTTGAGGCCAAAGGCATCGGCCATTCGGTCGGCCAGCGCAAGCGTTCGTGATGTACGGTGTTCGACGGAAATTCGAACCAGGCCTCTCTCACGGGCATCTGCCAGCATGCGCAGGACTTTGAAACGTGAAATGCCGAGCCGCTCACTGACTTCTTGCTGGCTCATGTTTCCCACATAGTAGAGCCACGCTGCCTGTACGATGTCATCATCTGCCTGACGCTTGCCCGGATGCATGGCTGTTTTTCCGCCCCCAACTATAGCCAGTACAAATGGCTTGACCGCGACTTTCGTCGATATATAGTCACATACGTGCAGTCAATGCACAACTGTTGCACAATGTCGTTTCGGCGATCTGTCTTGCTGTCGCAAGAGGTGCGCAACACTGGAGCTGATGGAGGTGAGGCCTGATGTTTCGGGTCTTAGGGAGGTATCCGCAGCGGCGGATCAAGGGAGGAATAAACGATGAAAAAACATACGATACTACTGGCAGGTGCGCTCTTGGCCGGGACGGCTCTTTCAGCCTTCGCCGCGAGCCACAGCGGAAACAAGCAGATTGCCACGGTGGTGAAAATCGCTGGGATTCAGTGGTTCAACCGCATGGAAGAAGGCGTGAAGAAGTTTGCCGAAGAGTCTGGCAACAACGCTTATCAGGTCGGGCCCGCGCAGGCAGATCCGCAGCAGCAGGCAGCGCTGATCGAAGATATGATTGCCCAAGGCGTCGATGCGCTTGCGGTCGTGCCGATGTCGCCGGAAGCTCTTGAGCCGGTGCTCAAGCGCGCAATGGACTCTGGTATTACCGTGATCACGCACGAGGCTGCGGCGCAGCAGAATACGAATTACGACATCGAGGCATTCGTCAACGAAGACTTTGGCGCCAATCTCATGGAGCAGCTTGCGCAGTGCATGGGCGGCAAGGGTGAGTATGCTGTTTTTGTCGGTTCGTTGACATCGCAGACTCACAACCAGTGGGTAGATGGCGGCATCGCCTACCAGAAAGCCAACTACCCCGACATGGTGCTGGTCGGCGACAAGAACGAAACCTTCGATGATGCCGAGAAAGCCTACACGAAAGCGCAGGAAGTCCTGCGTGCGTTCCCCAATATCAAGGGCATGCAAGGCTCTGCCTCCACCGATGTGGCGGGTATCGGCCGCGCGATCGAAGAACGCGGCAAGGAAGATGACACCTGCATCTTCGGCACCTCTCTGCCGTCCATCGCCGGACAGTATCTTGATACCGGCGCTGTCGATGGCATCGGTTTCTGGGATCCGGCGGTTGCGGGCGAAGCCATGAACAAGCTCGCGGTCATGGTGATGAATGGCGACTATGTCACCGATGGCATGGATCTGGGGCTGCCCGGCTATGAGAAAATCACTCTCGACGGAAAAGTCCTCTACGGCCAGGCTTGGGTGAACGTGAACAAGGACAACATGGCAGACTATCCGTTCTGATCATGTATCTGCCACGGGGGCAGCGGCCACGCTGCCCTCCACTTCTTCATCTTCATAACAGTAACGAGCCGGCATGTCGGACGTGAGCGAACACGCATTCATCGATCTGCTGGGGATCACGAAACGCTATGCCGGGGTTACCGCGCTGGATGGTGTCGATTTTACTGTTCAGCCGGGGGAGGCGGGGAGAACGGGTCGGGCAAATCGACCCTCATCAAGATCATTTCCGGTGTCGAGAAACTGACCGAGGGCCGGATCCGGATTGGCGGCAAGGAACGTCCGGTGCTTGATCCGCGGATCGCGGCAGCGGCGGGCGTGATGGTCATTTTTCAGGACTTTTCGCTGTTTCCCAACCTCAGTGTTTACGAGAACATCGCCTTCGCGACTCAATTGTCTGCGCACAAGCGTCTTTATGACCGTGACAAGGCGCGCAACATCGCCCGGGAGGCGCTCGACCGCATCGGTGTGACGATAGACCTGGACGTGCGGGTCGAAAGCCTGCCGGTTGCCCACAAGCAACTGGTTGCCATTTGCCGGGCTCTCGCATCAGAGGCCAGGTTGATCATCATGGATGAGCCGACGACGGCGCTCACCGAAAAGGAGGTGCGCCGGCTTCTCGGCATCATTCGCCGTTTGAAGGAAGATGGTGTGGCGGTTATTTTCGTCAGCCACAAGCTGGCCGAAGTGCTGGAAGTCTCGGAGAAGGTTGTGGTGCTGCGCAACGGCAAGAAAGTGGCGGAAGGTCCTGCGTCCGAGTTCGACACCCAGTCTCTTGCCTATCACATGACTGGCCGCGAGATGCCGGAAACGCCGCCGAGCGTGGTTACCGCTGGTGCTAGGACGCTGATGCGCGTTGACAACCTGGCGAAGGAAGGCTCTTTCGCGGACATAAGTTTTGAGCTCAAGGCGGGCGAGGTTCTGGGGATCACCGGGCTTTTGGGTAGTGGCCGCACATCGCTGGCCAAGGCGCTGTTCGGCTTGGTCGCTCCCGATCATGGCTCGATCCAGATCGATGGCCGCGACGTGGCAACCGGAGACCCCATTGCAGCTTCTCATGCCGGCATAGGCTATGTTCCCGAAGACCGGTTGACCGAAGGGCTTTTCCTCAGCCAGTCGATTGCCCGCAACGTCGCCATTGGCCGTCTCGATCACCATTCGGGACGTGGCGGCTTTCTGAATGCGTCCGGTATGATCGCTGAAGCGGCCGGCTGGCTCGAGCGGCTGAAGGTAAAGGCCCCGGACATTGACGCGGCGGTGCAATCCCTCTCCGGCGGAAACCAGCAGCGCGTGGTGCTTGCTCGCTGGCTGTCGCGGGCACCGAGGGTACTCATTCTCAATGGCCCGAGCGTCGGAGTGGATGTCGGGTCAAAGGCCGACATTCACGGCATTATCCGCGATCTCTCCAGGGAAGGCATCGGCATCATCGTGATATCCGATGACCTGCCTGAATTGCTGGCAACCTGTCACGGCATTCTGGTGATGCGCGATGGCAGGGTGACCGATGAGGTTACCGGAGGCTCGGTAACGGAAGAAGAACTCGCGCACAGGTTGGCGTCATGAACAAATGGGTGCCGCGGAATTTATTGACGCGCAACGAAACGCTGGTTGCCGGCGTCATCATGCTGTTTTGTATCGCTGCAACGCTGTCGGATCCGCTGTTCTTTTCCATCACCACCCTGTCGGACCTTTTGCGGGCATCGATTGTCATCGGCATTCTGGCGATTGGAGCCATGCTTGTTCTGGTTTCCGGCGGCATCGATGTGAGCTTTACCGCCATCGCCGTGTTCGCAATGTATTCGTCGACGGTCTTTGCGCTTGCGGTGTGGCCGGACATGCCTTGGCCGCTGATCTTCCTGATATCGATAGTCATTGGCGCTCTGCTCGGCGCAATCAACGGTTTGTTTATCGCTTTCTTTGGCCTGCCTACATTGATCGTCACCCTGGGCACATTGTCGGTGTTTCGCGGTTTTTTGCTCACCTTCATCGGGTCCCAGCGGATTTCCGCATTGCCGTCGGAAATGCGGGATTTCTCCCGTGGGGTGATCGCGCGCGGCACCACGGAAGCGGGCAGTTTCTACTCGTTCCCTTGGGCGCTGGCGGCACTCGTTGTGGTTATCGTGCTGACATGGTTCATCCTGCACAAAACCATGCTGGGACGTTCAATCTATGCGATCGGCGGTTCAGCCGAGAGTGCACGGCGGCTCGGCATCAATGTCAAAGGCACGCAGTTTTTTGTCTATGTCTATGTTGGTGTCCTCGCGGGTCTTGCTGGCATCATCCACGGTTCCATGGGGCGCATGGCTGATCCGTTCTCGCTGGTGGGGCTTGAATTGTCGGTAATTGCTGCGGTGGTGCTGGGCGGTGCACGGCTGATCGGCGGCTATGGCACATTGACAGGCACCTTGCTTGGCGTTGCACTGATCGTGATCGTGCAAAACAGCCTGATCGTCGTCGGGATTCCCACAACCTGGCAGTCGGTAACCATTGGTCTCCTGATCCTGATTGGAACAGGTGTTCCGGCCTATCGTACCAAGCGCGCGGCTGCGCGTTCCGGGTGAGGATGTCATGACAATACCAGGCCAGAAAATGAAATTTACACGGTCGTCCGAGTTTCGCTTGCTGATCATCGCCTGCGCGGTGTTTGTGTTCATGTCGATCTTGTCGCCGGACCGTTTCCTGTCGGGGCAAAACCTCATTTCGATGGCATTCCAGTTTCCGGAATTTGCAATCCTTGCTCTTGCAATGACGATCACCATGATGACCGGCGGCATCGATTTGTCAGTAGTGGGCGTCGCAAACCTTTCCGCTGTTGTCGCAGCCCTTATCCTGACCCAGTTCGCGGGTCCGGAAATGGCAACCGGCAAGTCCCTCATGTGGCTAGGTTTTGCCGTGGCGGCGGCACTGTGCATCGGCGCCATGGCGGGTCTGGTAAACGGTTCGCTGGTTGCTTTCTTTGGTTTGCCGCCCATTCTTGCCACACTCGGCTCCGGTCTTGTCTTCACCGGCCTGGCCATAGCAATGACCGGCGGTAGCGCGGTGATGGGCTTCCCGGGGGCGGTCGCCTGGATCGGCAACGAAAGTGTGTTTGGGGTTCCTGTTCCGCTGATCCTGTTCGGGCTGCTGGCTGTCGGGCTGCATCTGTTGCTGACCCGAACGGCCTTTGGCCTCAGGGTGTCGATGTACGGTGCAAACCCGCTGGCAGCCCTGTACGCAGCCGTGGACATAAACCGGCTGCTGCTGAAAGTTTATGTGATTGCCGGCATGCTGGCCTCTACCGCAGGGCTCGTCATCATGAGCCGCGCCAACTCGGCAAAGGCGGATTATGGCTCGAGCTATCTTCTGCTTGCCGTCCTCATTGCCGTGCTTGGCGGCGTCAATCCCTATGGCGGATATGGGCGGGTGGTCGGTGTGGTGCTTGCCGTGCTGTCGATGCAGTTTTTATCGAGCGGACTGAACATGCTGCAGGTGTCGAATTTCGCCCGCGAGCTGATTTGGGGCGTGCTGCTGATATTTGTGATGGTGATCAACAACAATGGACTTGGCCGCGGTTTCTCCATCCGGCCCAAGCCAACGAAATCCAACTGAAGCGGGAGGATGCCATGAAAAAGATACTCAACGATCCGGAAAAATATGTCGACGAGATGCTAGAAGGCTTTGTTGCAGCGCATCCGGAATTTTACCGGATGCATGGCGACAGCGGTAAGGTCGTCGCGCGCGCCGAAAAAGCCAAAGCGGGGAAGGTGGGAATCGTCACCGGCGGCGGTTCGGGACATTTGCCGGTGTTCACCGGCTATGTCGGCAAAGGACTGCTGGATGCGTGCGCTATTGGTGATGTGTTTGCCTCTCCCTCCGCTGACCAGATGGCCGACGCCATTCGCGCGGCCGATCAGGGCGCGGGCGTGGTGCGCCTTTACGGCAATTACGGCGGCGATATCATGAATTTCGACATGGCCGGCGAACTTGTCGAGTTCGAGGATATCGAGTGCACGACTGTTCTTCTGACCGATGATGTGGCTTCCGCCCCTCCCGAAGAACATGAAAAACGCCGCGGCGTTGCGGGCATGGTTTACGCCTTCAAGCTGGCCGGGGCCGCAGCCGAAGAAGGCCGCGACCTGCAAGGCGTGACAGCGGTCGCGCAAAAGGCTGCCGATGCCTGCCGCTCGATCGGCGCAGCGCTTTCCTCGTGCACGGTGCCGCAGGCGGGCAAGCCGACGTTTGACATTGCCGATGACGAGATGGAAATGGGCATGGGCATTCACGGCGAACCTGGGGTGTGGCGCGGCAAGCTGCGCACAGCTGACGAGATCGCCGAAGAGATGATGGATAGATTGCTCGCGGAAACGCCGCTGGCGTCGGGCGACCGTTTGTCGGTTCTGGTCAACAGCCTTGGCGCAACGCCTCCCGAAGAGCTTTATATCCTTTACCGTACGGTCAAGCAGCGGCTTGAGAGTGCGGGTGCGACAATCGTCATGCCACTTGTCGGACGCTATGCAACCTCGATGGAAATGTCGGGTGTGTCGTTTACGCTGTGCAAGCTCGACGAAGAGCTTGAAGCTCTCTTGAAGGCTCCCTGCGACTGCGCTTTTTGGAGGGTTGGATGACCCTGTCGAAGGCGGCGCTTGTGCAGGCGATCGATCGCGTAGCACTTGCCATGGAACGTGACTTTGGTGAACTCAATGCTGCTGACGGTGCGTTGGGTGACGGTGACCTGGGGGTCACGATGACCCGCGGCATGCGCGCCATCTCGCAGATGAAGGATGACCTGCCTGATGATCTGGGCATGGCGCTGATGCAATGCGCCCAGGCTTTTACAAAATCGTCCGGCTCATCCTATGGCACCCTGATGGCGACGGGTCTGCTGTCGGCCGCCAAAACTCTGAAAGGCAAGACACAGTTTGAGGTCGCCCAGATGTCGGATCTTGTCGCGGCCGCCCGTGACAAGATGCAGAATCGCGGCAAGGCCGAACTGGGCGGCAAGACTGTTCTCGACAGCCTTGATGCGGTGGCCCGGGCAACGAGTGGACTTGACGACAAAAATGCTGTCGCCGCCGCCGCCTCAGACGCAGTGGACCAAGCGCTTGAAGATTTCCGCGACAAACCCGCAACCATCGGCCGTGCCCGCATCTTCGCCGAGAAAAGCATCGGCCTTGACGACCCGGGCATGCTGGCCATGCAGCGTATCGTCAAGGCCGCCGCATGGCGTTAAAGCACCCTGCGGCCAATTGGACACATACTGCTGACTCAAATCAGCTGATCGTCGCCGCCATAATGCCGGTCCGGATAATCCGCGTGCAAAGCCCGGTCGGCCTCGCAAAACCGTTCGCGGGCGAAATTGTGCTGATGCCAGTAGGGGTAGATCAGAGGCAGACGGCTGACATCATTGAGACGCTGGAGCTGGTCCTCGTTCAGTACGATATCCACTGCCTTGAAGTTTTGCTGGAACTGCTCTTCATTGCGTCCGCCAACCACCAGGGACGAAATCGCGGGACGCCGCAGAAGCCACGCCAGCGCAATCTGCGCCGCCGACACATTGTGCTCCTCGCCAACAGCCACGAGCACATCAACGATGTTCCACAAACGTTGCATGTCGCGGATGGGCGGTTCGTTCCATCCGGCGGCCTGGCGGGACCCTTCAGGCGCTTCCTGTCCGCGTCTGTGCTTGCCGCTCAGCAGGCCGGCAGCAAGGGGTGACCAAACCAGAACACCAAGACCCTGATCGACCGACAAGGGCAGAAGTTCATATTCTGCTTCGCGCGCTTCCAAAGAATAGTGAAGCTGCTGGGTGACAAAGCGCGAAGCATGGCTTGGCGCTGCCGCCAGGGATTTCATCACGTGCCAGGCGGAATAATTGGAGCAGCCGGCATAGCGAACCTTGCCGTGCTGAATGAGGGTATCGAGCGCGGCCATCATTTCCTCAACCGGTGTCGTGCCGTCCCACTCGTGCATGTAATAGATATCGATGTGATCAGTGCGCAGGCGTTTCAGAGACCGTTCGCATTCACGGATAAGATGCCAGCGTGACACGCCCTCATCGTTCGGCCCGTCACCGATGCGCATCCGAGCCTTCGAGGTAACCAGAATGTCGCTATAGCGGCCTTCGAGGACTTCTCCGAGAATTTCTTCCGAACGTCCGGTGGAGTACATATTCGATGTATCAAAAAGATTGACGCCATTGTCGATGCACAGATCCACCAGCTTGCGCGCCTCCGCCATACCTTGATTGGCAACCATCCCGAAGGGGCCTTTTCCACCGAAAGAGAAAGTACCCATGGTGATTTCGGAGACTTTCAGTCCGGTGCGTCCGAGTGTGCGATACTTCATGATGTTTCCCCCCAGGCTGTGGCATCGTGTGTGCGTGCAAACAGCTCGCAATGTTCGGCGAGAACCCATTGGTTCCGCCCCGAGTTAATATGATTTCATCTCATGAATCCAGTCGCGTATGACTGCCAGGTGGTGGCTCTGATTGAGTGGACGAGTGGACGGTCTCCTCCCCCGGCATCTGTGATGCCATAGTGCGGTTTTTGGAATCTGCAAACAGGAGAACCGTCCATGAAGGAAGTTGGCACAATAGGAATTGATATAGCCAAGAGCGTATTTCAGGTTCACGGGATTAATGCGGTGGGTGACGTTGTTGTCCGCAGAAAGCTTCGGCGGAGCGAGGTAGAGGAATTTTCAAAAGACTGCCTGCCTGCTTGATCGGAATTGAGGCATGTGCGTCCGGACACCATTGGGCGCGGACACTTATAAATATGGGCCACGACGGCATTGTAAAGTTAAAGGACCCGGGTCAAAAGTTTCGGTCAACGCTCTCGCTTGTATTGCCTGCAGGCATGCGATCTCATTCCACATTTGCATGGCTGCGGCTCTCAGTTCGCGATCATGGTTGGACGGAATATCGTGACGTGGAATGTTGAAGAGATTGGCGACGGGGGCGTGAATGGAGATGTCGCTTTGCATTAAATTGGGTTCTTCCTCATATGTGGAACGGCCCGGTTGGCAAGGTATTCCTTGCGTAAATCTCCGTCGGGCGGTGCAGTCATATGTCCGGCCTGTTGGCGCGGTCATTTGACCGCTGGCCACTATGATATCCGCGATCCCGATTGCCTAATCACTTTGACGCGCTCGACGGCGCATTGAAGAAGCCGGTCTTATCGGTATCGAGGTTATCGTCCCTCGGGTTCATCACGCTTTTAGCACCTTGCCACTTCATTCCGGAGCCGAGGCGCCAGAATTCCTTGTGTTCTATGCTGTCCCCATGTTCGCCGGCGCTTGGTAGGTGCCGCCTTTGACAAGATGAGCCCAGATCGTGCGCGCCATCTTGTTGGCCAGTGCCACGGCCGCGACCTTGTATGGCCGCCGCGCGATTAGGGAGAGGACCCAGGCGGGTAGCTTCACGCCACGACGAGCCAGCTTAAGAATCGATGTCGCGCCGACGATCCGCAAGGGTCAGTTCTCAGCGGAAATCAACACGCAGAGAAAATCCCGGTCTCCAGAAACTCAGGTTCTATGCAGATAGGATGCAACACTCCGCGAATACAGAATCAATGTCGCCGCTGCATCAGAACTAGATGTTTGATCCCAGATTTTGATGGTGCATTATTTTCCTTGGAATGGAGGGAAGCACTATGGGCCAGGTTCTCCACGGCAGCGCCACGACGACAGAGGCAATCCGTCGAGCAATACAAAATAGTAAAGAGAGCCTGAGAGCGCTTTCGAAGCGGTATGGGATCAATCAGAAGACTGTGGCCAAATGGAAGAAGCGGACATCGCTCGCTGATTTGCCTACCGGGCCGAAGGAACCGCACTCAACTGTCCTGTCACCGGAGGAGGAGGCCGCCATTGTCGCCTTCCGCAGACATACTCTATTGCCATTGGACGACTGTCTCTATGCACTGCAGCCGACCATCCCGCACCTGACACGCTCATCCTTGCATCGGTGCCTACAACGCCACAACATCCCACGCCTGCCGGATGTTGAGGGCGACAAGGAGCCGAAGAAGAAGTTCAAGAGCTACCCGATCGGCTATTTCCACGTTGATATCGCCGAGGTGCAGACGGCTGAAGGCAGGCTCTATCTCTTCGTAGCCATTGACCGGACATCCAAATTCGCCTTTGCCCAATTGGTCGAAAAGGCCACGCGCCGGGTCGCGGGCGATTTCCTCCGGGCGCTAGCCGCAGCCGTTCCCTATAAAATCCATACAGTTCTCACAGACAATGGCACCCATTTCACCGATCCGACAGGTGACGGTTGGACACCCAAGGACATCAAGGCCATGCGGGCCGAGAACGTGCCTTTCCGATGTCATGCATTCGAGGCGGCATGTGCCGCTCTCGACATCGAGCATCGCCTGACAAAGCCACGCCATCCATGGACGAATGGTCAAGTCGAAAGGATGAACCGGACCATCAAGGATGCAACCGTCAAGCGCTTCCACTACGACAACCACGACCAGTTGCGCAGACACCTCCAGGACTTCATCGACGCTTACAATTTCGGCCGTCGCCTCAAAACGCTTAAAGGCCTCACACCATATGAGTTCATCTGCAAACGGTGGACAATCGAACCCAAAAGATTCATCATCAATCCGATCCATCAAATGCCGGGACTAAACATCTAGAAGGGGTGCGGCCAGTCCGCGCCGAAGCTTTTTTCAGCAACGCTGGTCCGCATCTGTTTTCCTGAACGTCGCGATGTGGCGGCTGTGAGACAGAGGAATCCAGTGACGTAGCCCCAGCACAGAAGCAGGGCAAAAATCTCGATCATCGGCTAATACCAATCCTCATAAAGGCTGACTCACGGGATTCCCAAAAGCGATCGAATCTGAATCGATGGTGCAAACGGGAGGTTTGCGATGGGTTCAGCGGTTTCTTTACGGACAGACTTTGATGGCGAGAAGCTTCGACTTTTGGCCCGCCAAACAAACGATGCCAACCAGGCCCGTCGGCTGCTTGCGCTTGCTTCCATCTATGACGGCGGCTCGCGCTCAGATGCGGCTCGGCTGGGCAGTGTGTCCCTGCAGATCGTGCGGGACTGGGTGATACGCTTCAATGATCGCGGTCCCGATGGGCTGGTCAATGGCAAAGCTCCCGGCAAGTCGTCGCTGTTGAATGATGATCAGCGTTCGGCCTTGGCGCAAGCCATCGAACGCGGCCCCAAACCTTATCTTGACGGCGTTGTCCGCTGGCGTCTGTGTGATCTGGCCCAGTGGCTATGGGAGGAATTCCGCATCTCGGTAAGCGTGCAGACCTTGGGCCGCGAAGTGCGCGCGCTGGGCTATCGCAAAATCTCCGCCCGCCCAAGGCATTATGCGCAGGATGCCGACGCCGCCGAGACGTTTAAAAAAACTTCCCCGCCGCTGTTGCGGAAATCGCCAAGGGTCCCGCCAAAGGCAGAGTGATCGAAATCTGGTTCCAAGACGAAGCCAGGATCGGGCAGAAGAACAAGATCACACGCCGTTGGGCCAAGCGTGGATCGAGGCCGTCTGCTCCACACGACCAGCGCACCCGCTCCGCATACATCTTCGGCGCGATCTGTCCCAGGCACGGAAAAGCCGCAGCCCTCATCATGCCGTGGTGCGACACCTATGCCATGAACCAGCATCTCGCCGAAATCTCCCGGCATGTTGCCGACAATGCGCATGCTGTCCTCATCATGGATCAGGCTGGCTGGCATTTGTCGAAGAACTTGATCGTGCCTGGCAACATTACGATCCTGCCACTGCCGCCGCGCTCGCCTGAACTCAATCCCGTAGAAAACATCTGGCAGTTCATGCGCGATAACTGGCTCTCGAATCGAGTGTTCAAATCTTACGACGACATTGTCGACCACTGCTCCTATTCCTGGCGAAAACTCCAGAACCAGCCTTGGAAAATCATGTCCATCGGCCGCAGAAAATGGGCCTATGGGTTCTGATCAATGAGGCTTGGTATAACTCCCCGATCAGCCGCTTGATCTTCTGCATCCTGATCTCTGGAGGCTCATGGCTATCCATGGTCCCGAAGAACCTGCCATCAGCCCTGACGAGCTGGATGCCCGCAGTGTGATCCATCTCGTAATTGTCTCCCTCACCGACCTTTTTGTAGTAGATGTACCGATCCTTGGTCATCTGCCGGAGCTGCCGCTCTTTGCCAGTGAGGGAGATGATCCGCTCGTCGAAATACGCCACATAGTCCTTGAGGATAGAGGGGGTGTCGCGCGCGGGATCGACGCTCACGAAAAACACATTCAACTTGTCTGCCTCGGGTCCTAACTCCTGAAGCACCTGCGCCATCTCGGCCAACGCGGTCGGGCAGATATCCGGGCAGTGGGTGAACCCGTAGAACCAGGCGGAAGGCTTGCCGAGAACGTCTTCCTCGGTAACGGTTTCTCCATTCTGGTTCATAAGCTGGAACGGCGCGGCATAGGGCTTGCCCTCCGCTTTGCTGGCGAGCCGCCCCTGTATCCAGACAGCCGCCACGGCCAGTACCAAGAGCGCGATCAATGCCCAGGTCAGCCATCGGATGCGTTGCAGTACATTGGACCTAATCGTGTTTATGGGCTACAGCTTTCTGGGCCGACCTCTTCTCGACATCAAAGACGACCGGGACGCGGCCAGCTTTCTCGAAGACCAGCACGGCTTCCACCTTCTCGCCCTGCTTCAATTGCCCCACAAGATTCGTGAACATCGCATGCGTCCCCTGGTCACCCAACGCGGCAGTCTTGCCAGCAGGCAAGGCCAATCCTTCCTCTATCTGTGTCATTCGCGCGACGCCGTCGGTGACGATCGTCATGTGCAGTTCGATCTTCGGGATGACGGCGCTCTCGATGGCAGTCAGGCGGTCATCTTCGCTTCCGTTGTTGACGATGGAGACATAACCCGCAGCGACTTTGGCACCCGGCGGTGTTTCGAGGATTTTCGGGTGGTCGATGACAAGGTCTCCCGCGGCGTAGTCGTGGGCATTGACGATCGTCGGGAGCAAGACGGCAAGTCCAAACAGTATTCTTCTCATTTGTTACTCCTTCATTCCGCCGCTTTGCCCTTCCAGGCAAGCAGCCGCATTGCGTTCAATGTTACGAGGACGGTAGCTCCGGTATCAGCGAGGATTGCTGGCCAGAGACCCGTCACGCCGATTATCGTTGTCACCAGGAATACAGCCTTGAGGCCAAGCGCCACCGTGATGTTCTGCCAGATGTTACGCATCGTAGCGTGTGATAGACCGATCATGTCGGCGATATCCGAGACCCTTCCATGGAGGATTGCAGCATCTGCTGTCTCTAACGCGATGTCGGTTCCACCGCCCATGGCAATGCCCAGGTCGGCAGCCGCCAAAGCGGGCGCGTCGTTGATGCCGTCGCCAATTTTGGCAACCACGAAGCCCTCCTTCTGCTTCTCTCGGACGATTTTCTGCTTGTCCTCGGGAAGCAGGCCTGCACGGACCTCAATGCCGAGTCCGGAGCCGATGGCGTCGGCGGTACGCTGGTTGTCGCCCGTCAGCATCAGGGTCTGAATTCCTGATGCTCTCAGCATTTGAAGACCTGACTTTGCATCCTTGCGCGGCTCGTCACGAATGGCGATTAGGCCCGCGACCGACTTTCCGGCCAGTAGTATTGAGACCGTCTTGCCTTCGGCATTGAACGCGTCGACCTGCTCCATGAGCGTCTTCTCAATCCGCGTCTCGGCCAGTGCAGCCTTGGGAGAGAGCAGCATGATCTGCTCTCCGCCGATGGAGGCGGCGACCCCCTTGCCAGGAATAGCCCTGGCCGCCATGGCAGGAGGAATGGGTACCCGGTCGGCCTTGGCACGGCCGAGTATCGCCAGCGCCAAAGGATGGCTCGACCCGCTTTCGAGCGCCGCAGCCATAGACAGTAACTGTCTCTGGGGGCGGTTGACTGGAACGATGTCGGTGATCTTTGGTTTTCCTTCCGTCAATGTACCCGTCTTGTCGAGGGCGACGAGGGTAACGTGCCGGAGGTTCTCGATCACCGTTCCTCCCTTCATCAGAAGCCCTCGACGAGCTCCAGCCGAAAGTCCGGCTGCGATTGCCGCAGGCGTCGAGATGACAAGGGAGCATGGACAGCCGATCAGGAGTATCGCGAGGCCCTTGTAAATCCACTCCTGCCATACGCCACCCACGAAGAGCGGTGGGAAAACCGCCACAGCTGCCGCAACGACAAGAACTGCGGGCGTGTAGTAGGTGGAGAACCTGTCTATGAAGCGCTGCGTGGGGGCCTTGCTGTCCTGTGCGTCTTCGACGAGGCGGATGACCCGCGAGATCGTGTTGTCGCCTGAAACCGCAGTAACCTTCACCCGGATCACCGTATCGGTGTTGATTGTCCCCGCGAACACCTGCTCTCCCACGCCCTTCTGTTTGGGAACGCTCTCGCCTGTGACCGGAGCTTCGTCGATGGCCGAGGTGCCTTCAACGATCTGCCCGTCGGCTGCGATCCGGTCTCCAGGACGAACGAGAATGATGCTGCTCAAGGCAAGCTGGTCAGCGAGAACCTCCTCTGTCGCGCCGTTTGCCTCCACCAGGGCGATCTTAGGAACAAGATCGGCAAGTCCCCTGATATTAGCCCGCGCGCGCCCGGCCGCCACCCCTTCCAGCAGTTCGCCCACCAGAAACAGGAACACGACCGCCACCGCCTCCTCGGTTGCGCCGATGAACAATGCACCGATGGCCGCGATCGTCATCAGCATCTCTATAGAGAACGGCGTTCCCGTCGTGGCGGCCGCGACCGCCCGACGTGCGATCGGGACAAGCCCGATCACCAGTGCAGGAATGAAAATCCACTCGGGAACAAGAGGGAAGGCCAGATGAGCGATGTAAGTGAGTGCGAGGGCGACCCCTACCGCAGCCGTCAGTACCGCCTTCGGTGTCTTCCACCATGGAGCGTCAAGGTGGTCGAAATGCTGATGAGCCTCCGGGGTGTCGTGAGAACAACCATCTGGAGCGGGAGGATTGAACGAGGCGGGCTCCGGAGAAATTGAGAACCCAAGCGTCCTGACCTGTCTTTCAATGATGCCATTCGGAAGATCGGGTAGTGTTCGCACCGTCATGGTTCCTGATGCCAGCGATACCCCGACTTCCTCGACTCCGGGCAGCCTGCCGACCGCATTCTCGATCTTTGCGACGCAACTTCCGCAGTCCATTCCGCCGATGCGGAACTTGACCCTCACAGCCTGTTCTATCGACATGGTGACACCATTCCAGTTTCCGAATGAGTCCGCTGTAAACCCCGTAGTCGCTACAGGCTCAAGCTCGAAATTTGGTGGTCGCTGCTGTCGGCCCTTGACCCTGTAGCTGCTACAGGGTGCACTTGGGTTGAAATCATCATAATCAGGGGTAGGGAATGCAGAACGGGATAGACGGTGCGGCTTGGAAATTTTTGTTCCTGGCGTGGACCGTCGTGTCGCTTGGCAGTTAATTGTAAGAATGCGCCGAATTGGTCCAAGTTTGGCATTTAATTGAGAGAATCTTGGCCGTCGTGTTCTCAAATTAAGTGCAACTGTGATGAAGCTTTCCACGTAGGAGTTCGAGCTATCATGCTCTCTGCGGCGTCACTGAACCGGACGCGATTGTCGCCCATCATGTGACCACTCAGCATCTGGAGCATCTCTGGTCCAGCACGCTCGACGATGGCTACCCCTGCCAGCAGAGCCGGTCGGAAGTGAAGCGGCAGGATCGGCATTGCAGGCGTGGGCAGATTCTCCCCCTGCTCGGCAACGACATGGTCAAGATCAGGGATGATTGCGCCGAGCACCCGGAAGCGCCAAAGGTCGTGCTCGCGCGGGAAAGGTCTTGGAATGCGTCGCATCAAAAGAAGCCGGGCAATCTCGGCTGGCGATGTCCAGGTCCCAATGCCACGTTCGGCTTCATCGTCGAGCAGCTTT
>Ga0208648_1000298_pt1 | contig 53249 bp, 40 predicted proteins | sample AntAceMetag02UKL_FD_184772 | JGI IMG/M metagenome (GOLD analysis project Ga0208648, IMG submission 184772) | Saline lake microbial communities from Ace Lake, Antarctica - Antarctic Ace Lake Metagenome 02UKL (SPAdes) (version 2) | ecosystem: Environmental > Aquatic > Non-marine Saline and...
AAGGTGAGAACTTATGATTATATTCGAGACAGAGTTAGCGGAGAATTCAAACTGCCTTCTCTTGCACAGCTGATTGAAGAAAAATCTCAGGGAAATTTTGTGCCTCCCTAGAATTTATAGCGGATACTAACTTTTTTATTATGGCGTATGTTTTTTATTCTTGCTTCAAGACATTTAGGAAAATAATGATGATCACAAAGAACAAAGGGAAAGTATTAGCTTTAGCTATCTCTGCTGCCCTGGGAAGCGTAAGCGTTCAAGCCGCAGATAGCGTATTATTGGATACACTTTTACAAAACGGCTCAATTACTCCGGCTCAGTATGAAAACCTGACGAAACAAAAAGCTGCTGGAAGTAGTGCTGCTGAAGGGCAGAGCTTAAATGAAGTGCTGTTGCAAAATGGTGTTATTAATAAATCTCAGTATGATAATTTAGCCAAACAGGCTGTTGCTGAGGTAAAGCCTGAAGCAACTAAAAAAAGTGATGACGATGTCATAGTCAAGTTTGATGAGAAAGGTTTTCGGGTAGAAACGGCAGATAAAGCATTTAAATTTCAATTAGGTGGTCGTATCCAGTTAGATACGAACTTTAGTGCGAACGGGCGAGACTTTGATCCTTCACCTACCGAAGGTTTTGAGGTTAGACGCGCGCGTCTTTATGCCGCAGGTACTTTGTGGACAGATTTTGACTACAAAGCACAATTTGATTTTGCCGGTAATAAAGTCAGTACAAAAGATTTATTTGTAAAATATAAGGGCTTAGACTGGTTTGATGTTACTGTCGGTAATCAAAAGCAAGCCATGAGTTTGGAAGTACAAGAAAGTTCTAATGACATTGTGTTTACTGAGCGTTCTCTGGTTTATTCATTAGCACAGCAATTTGATCGTGCGCTGGGTGTGAGATTTTCATCTAAAGCTAAAAACTGGTCGGCACAATTGGGTGCGTATGGCGCGCCTATTGCTAAAGCGGGTGATGGCGGTTGGGGAATTTCTTCTCGTGCAACTTATGCGCCGATTCTTTCCAGTACTCATGTTCTGCATGTCGGCGGATCTGTGGGTTATCGTGGTAATACGTCTGCGGGTAATCATACAAATAGGTACAGGTATGAAACTACCAATATGTCGAGCTTGTATTTTACTGATACGGGTAGTATAGATAATGTAAGTGGTTCAACATTATTAGACATTGAGGCGGCTTATATGTATGGGCCATTCTCTTTGCAAGCTGAATATGCGCATAACTGGTCAGCGCGTGACAATGGTTTGAGTGGCGTAGACTTCGGTGCCTATTATGTGCAAGGCGCATGGACACTAACAGGTGAATCTCGTAGATATAAAGGATCAAACGGTAAGTTTGGTCGTTTACACCCAGAAAATCCGGTCAGTTGGGAACGTGGTACGTGGGGAGCGTGGGAGTTAGCCTACCGAATTGATGGTAACGATCTTAACTCTGGCAATATAGTCGGTGGAGAAGAAACTGCTATGACATTGGCATTGAACTGGTACTTGAATACCAATATTCGCTTGATGGCTGATTATCGTTATGCCTTTGATATTCAGGATTCAGCAGTTCTACGTGATGGTGTAAGTGCACAAACGGGTGTTCAACAGTTCACGGTACGTACTCAGTTGACGTTCTAATCTGCACTGAGAAATTCAGATTAAAAATCAAAAAGCCAGCTTTATGCTGGTTTTTTTGTGCAATCAGCAATGAGTCTTTAGCGACAGGCAGTTTAAAACTCATCTATACAAGAATGCAGCTTTAGCCCTCCAATGCAGAAAAATGTGTGATGAATGCAGGCTAAAGTAGGCACTCTAGATGCTTATTATTTATCCTGTTTTACGACAGCTGAATAAATAATTTTTCAAATTGGGATATTATTTTAGCTTATCGTCATTGTTAAACATTCTTAAATGCAAGATAAGCACTAATTTTGTTATGCGCTTGAATCAGGCTATGGGATAATACAGAGTTTTAATATTTGGTTAGGGCTTGAAAATAATGGATGAGAATAAGCAAAAAGCATTAAGCGCCGCCTTAATGCAAATTGAAAAGCAGTTTGGAAAAGGTGCGGTCATGCGTATGGGCGATGATGCCGCGTCGCGTGATATACAGGCGGTTTCTACAGGTTCTCTTTCATTAGATATTGCTTTGGGTTGCGGTGGTTTGCCGCGTGGTCGGGTGATTGAAATATACGGCCCGGAGTCTTCAGGTAAAACCACGATGACTTTATCAACCATTGCGCAAGTGCAAAAATTAGGTGGTACCGCAGCATTTATAGATGCAGAACATGCCCTGGATCCAGGGTATGCAGAAAAAATTGGCGTCAATGTTGATGATTTATTGGTTTCACAACCAGATACTGGGGAACAGGCTCTGGAAATTGTTGATATGCTGGTGCGCTCCAATGCAGTTGATATCGTGGTTATTGATTCGGTGGCGGCTTTAACACCAAAAGCAGAGATTGAAGGCGATATGGGGGATTCCCATATGGGCTTACAGGCACGGTTAATGTCTCAGGCGTTACGTAAATTGACAGCTAATATCAAACGATCCAATACGATGGTGATTTTTATTAATCAGATTCGTATGAAAATTGGTGTGATGTTTGGCAGTCCTGAAACCACGACAGGTGGAAATGCCTTAAAATTTTATGCATCCGTGCGTTTGGATATACGTCGCATTGGTGCGATTAAAAAAGGTGATGAGATCATTGGTAATGAAACGCGCGTTAAAGTCGTTAAAAATAAAGTTGCACCACCTTTTAAACAAGCAGAATTTGAAATCCTCTATGGCGAAGGTGTTTCATTTTTAGGTGAGTTGATTGATTTAGGTGTGAAATATGGCTTTATTAATAAAGCCGGCTCCTGGTACAGTTATGGTAATGATAAAATTGGCCAGGGTAAGGATAATGTGCGTGCCTATCTAAAAGAAAATCCGCAGATAGCTGAAGAGCTTGAGGTTAGTATCCGGGCTGAAGTGTTTGGTGTGAAAAATAGCGCACCAATCGAGTCTGATGATGCCGATGGCTTAGTTTAGTCTTTACCAGTGAGCTTGCATGCCTGAATTGCCAGAAAATTATAAAGCAATTAAAGAAGCTTGTTTGCAATACTTGATTAGGCGTGAGCATAGTCAGCAAGAGTTACTCCAAAAAGTATCGGCAAAAGGTTTTATCCGGCAAGATATTATCTCTGTCATTGATGAATTAAAAGAGCAAGGCCTGCAAAGTGATGCGCGTTTTGCAGAAAGCTACGCAAGAAGCAGGGTACATAAAGGCTTTGGGCCGTTACGAATTCAAGCTGAACTGCAGCAACGGGGCGTTAGTGATTGTCAGTTTGATAGGGCAGTTGAAGATATTGCAGGAAGTTGGCAAGCCCTGCTAGAACAAGTGTATAGCAAGAAATATGGCAATGAAACAGCATTGGATATCCAGGAAAAAATTAAGCGTAGCCGTTTTTTACAGCAGCGCGGTTTTCCAAATGACATGGTGCATCAATTATTTAAGCAGCTTTCGCTGTAGGATGGAAGTTACCGCTAATGCCGTATCGGTTTCCTGATTTTGCGGAATGGGCTTTAGCCTGGATAAGCAATAATAAAGACCACAGTAGTAAGGCATGCAGGCTAAAGCTGCTCCCTTGCGAAATACAAAATATATTCATTATTTAGATAATGAACAAGTAAATAGAAAACGTTAAATAACCCATTAAAATATGAAAAATCTGACTGGTGCAGAGTTACGTACTGCCTTTTTACAATTCTTTGCTAATCAGGGGCACTCAATTCAGCCCTCTAGTTCTTTAGTGCCAGGCAATGATCCTACCTTATTATTTACTAATGCAGGTATGGTGCAATTTAAAGATGTGTTTTTAGGTAGAGAAAAACGTAGCTATGTGCGGGCAACAACCAGTCAGCGTTGTGTGCGCGCAGGTGGTAAGCATAATGACCTGGAAAATGTAGGCTATACGGCTAGACATCACACCTTTTTTGAAATGCTGGGCAATTTCAGTTTTGGAGATTACTTCAAACAGGAAGCTATTTATTTTGCCTGGGATTTTCTTACCAAAGAACTGGAGATTCCAGCAGACAAATTATGGGTCACCGTTTTTGATGAAGATTCAGAAGCAGAAAAAATCTGGCTGGAAGATGTTAAAATCGATCCGGACCGCTTTTCGCGCATAGGCGCTAAAGATAATTTCTGGTCGATGGGTGATATAGGGCCATGTGGACCATGTACAGAAATTTTCTATGATCACGGCGAAGATATTGCTGGCGGACCGCCTGGAACTCCGGACGAAGATGGCGATCGTTATATAGAAATCTGGAATCTGGTGTTTATGCAATATGACCGTGATACAGAAGGACTATTAACGCCATTGCCTAGGCCATCGGTTGATACCGGCATGGGGCTGGAGCGTATTGCTGCAGTATTGCAAGGTGTACACAATAATTATGAAATTGATTTATTTCAGAAATTACTAATTGCCGGTGCCGAACTCGCAGGTATTAAGGATTTAACAGAAAGTTCTTTAAGGGTGATTGCCGACCATATTCGCTCCTGTGCATTTCTGGTTGTGGATGGTGTATTGCCATCAAATGAAGGGCGGGGTTATGTGTTAAGGCGTATTATACGTCGCGCCATTCGGCATGGGTACCGTCTAGGTATACGTGAAGTTTTCTTTTATCAGTTAGTTGCACCTTTAGTGGCCGAAATGGGCGAGGCTTATCCAGAACTTGCAGCAGCGCAAGGGCAGGTCGAGCGCGTATTAAAAGTTGAAGAACAACGCTTTGCTGAAACCCTGGAACAAGGCATGAAAATTCTGGAAGCCTGTGTAGAGAAAATGACCGGTAAAGTGATTCCAGGTGATGTTGTTTTCCAGCTATACGATACATATGGTTTCCCGGTTGATTTAACCGCTGACTATGCCCGTGAGAATAAACTAACGGTTGATCATGCTGGCTTTGATATAGCAATGGGCGCGCAGCGTGATAGAGCGCGAGCGGCCAAGAATTTTGGTGCTGATTACAATCAAACTATAAAACTAGATGCCGAAACCGCGTTTACCGGCTATCAACAGCTAAATGATCAGGCGCAAATTATTGGTCTGTTTCAAAAAAATGCAGCCGTTGAGGTTCTTGCGCAAGGCGCTGAGGGTGTAATTGTTCTGGATAGTACGCCGTTTTATGCTGAGTCGGGCGGGCAGGTAGGTGATTCAGGCCGTATCGAAGCTGACGGGGCGATTTTTGAAGTCACTGATACACAAAAACAGGGTGGCAGCTTATTTTTACATTACGGTAAAGTGATCACGGGTGAATTAAAAAATAATGTCACTTGTAATGCGATGGTTGAGCCGTTAACCAGGCAGTCAATCGCTCTTAATCATTCAGCAACACATTTATTACATGCTGCTTTACGTCAGGTATTAGGTGAGCATGTGACGCAAAAAGGTTCATTAGTGAATGCCGAGCGTTTGCGATTTGATTTCTCACATTTTGAACCAATGACTGCTGCTGAAATAAAAATCATCGAGCGCATGGTTAATCAGCAAATTCGCCATAATGCCGATGTTACAGCAGATCTTATGTCTAAAGATGAAGCCTTGAAAGCAGGAGCGATGGCACTGTTTGGCGAAAAATATGGCGATGAAGTCCGGGTATTAAAAATAGGCGAGTTTTCTACTGAATTATGTGGTGGTGTACATGTGCGTCGCGCGGGAGATATTGGGCTGTTTAAAATTATTAGTGAAACGGGGGTCGCCTCGGGCGTTAGGCGAATAGAGGCGATTACCGGTGAAGCGGCGATTAAATGGTTGGAAGGTAGGGAAAAAACCATTGCCGAGATTGCTCATGTGCTTAAGGCAGTCCCGGAAACTGCCGCTGAGAAAGTACAGCAGTTAATGGATAAAAGTAAATCGCTAGAAAAAGAGCTAGAGCGATTGCAGGCTAAATTAGCAAGTTCAGCAGGTAGCGAATTGGCTAATCAGGCGGTTGAAATTGATGGTATCAAAGTGTTGGCAATCAAATTAGAAGATGTTGAGCCCAAAGCAATGGGGGATGTATTGGATCAATTGAAAAATAAATTAGGCAGCGCGGCGATCGTTTTAGCAACTGTAAGCAATGATAAAGTCAATTTAATCGCTGGTGTTTCAAAAGATCAAATATCACGCTTAAAAGCAGGTGATCTGGTCAATGCTGTAGCAACTCAGGTGGGTGGTAAAGGCGGTGGCCGTCCTGACATGGCCAGGGCCGGGGGGACAGAGCCAGATAAACTGGATGCGGCATTAAAGCAAGTGCCCGAGTGGGTGCGTGGACAATTAGGTAGTAAATAAAGATGGCTGTTTATGTATTTAAATTCGGCGGTACATCTGTCGGATCGGTAGAGCGAATTAAAGCTGTCGCAGACAAGGTAAAACTGGCTCATGATAGAGGTGATCAAATAGTGGTTGTAGTCTCTGCTATGAGTGGAGAAACCAATCGTTTAACGGATTTGGCCGGGCAAATTCAGCAGAATCCTGTTTCCAGAGAGATGGATGTGTTGTTATCGACCGGTGAACAAGTAACTATGGCCTTACTAAGTATGGCACTGGCTGCTTTGAATTGTCCGGCCCGTTCATACACGGGTAGCCAGGTACGTATCGAAACGGATAGTATGCATACCAAAGCGCGCATTAAGCACATAGATGATGTAAAAATAAAAGCGGATCTAAATGCAGGAAAAATAGTTGTGATAGCAGGTTTTCAAGGTGTTGATGAGCATGGCAATATCACCACTCTGGGGCGAGGTGGATCGGATACTACTGCAGTCGCATTAGCGGCAGCTTTAAAGGCCGATGAATGCCATATCTACACTGATGTCGATGGTGTTTATACCACCGATCCCCGGATAGAGCCTAAGGCGCGACGTTTAGACAAAATCACTTTTGAAGAAATGCTGGAAATGTCCAGCTTAGGATCAAAGATACTGCAAATTAGATCAGTAGAATTTGCCGGTAAATATAATGTTGCATTACGCGTTTTATCATCATTTTCAGAAGGGCGTGGCACGCTCATTACTTACGAGGAGCCAACTGTGGAGCAAGCGTTAATTTCAGGTATTGCATTTAATAAAGATGAAGCAAAGCTAACAATTACAGGTGTGCCTGATATTCCTGGTGCAGCATCAAAGATACTAGGGCCGATTGCTGATGCAAATATCGAAATTGATATGATTATCCAGAATGTTGCTGATGATGCGACGACGGATTTAACTTTTACGGTGCATAGGAATGATTTTGATAAGGCTAAAGACATATTGACCGACATTTGCAAGGAGTTAGGTGCAAGAACGGTTACAACAGATAAAAATATCGTTAAAGTTTCAATTGTTGGTGTTGGTATGCGATCACATGCAGGCATCGCAAGTAAGATGTTTAAAATTTTAGGTGACGAGGCGATAAATATCAAAATGATTGCTACCTCAGAAATAAAAATCTCGGTTGTCGTTGATGAAAAATACCTGGAGTTAGCGGTAAGAGCACTACATGCGGGATTTGAATTAGAACAAGGTCCAAAAGAACTGAAAAGTTAGTTTCTATTAGATAAAAAAACATAATCAGCTATTTATTTTTTTAAAATCACTGTTATAATAGTCAGCTCAGTCCAGTTCTGTTGCATGGCAGGGCTTTTATTATAAACAGGGAGACGATAGATGCTTATATTAACGCGTCGTGTAGGAGAGACTTTAATGATTGGTGACGAAGTTACTGTCACAGTCTTAGGAGTCAAAGGTAATCAAGTTCGTATTGGGATTAATGCGCCTAAAGATGTATCGGTGCACAGAGAAGAAATATACGAAAGAATTAAAAACGAACAAGCAGGTGGAGCAGCAAGTCCCGCTGCAGACATTAGCCCTGATGTTGAGTCTGGACCAGCTGGTCTTATGGGATCAGACGACTAAAAAAGGTTTAAAACTGGAGAGGTGGCCGAGTGGCCGAAGGCGCTCCCCTGCTAAGGGAGTATGGGCTTTATCTCCCATCGAGGGTTCGAATCCCTCCCTCTTCGCCATATAAAAAGTCGATAAAATAATTAATTATTAATTGACACGGAGTAAAATAAAAAGGATAATTGAATAGATAAATAAGGCGCCCGTAGCTCAGCTGGATAGAGTACTCGGCTACGAACCGAGCGGTCGGGAGTTCGAATCTCTCCGGGCGCGCCATTTATTTAAAAAGTTTAATCCCCTGTAGCTCAGTTGGTAGAGCGGGTGACTGTTAATCACTAGGTCGGCGGTTCGAGCCCGTCCGGGGGAGCCAAGTAAAATGAGGGCTGTAGAGAAATCTACGGCCCTTTTTTTTGCCTTGAAGAAAGTCATGTCACGTTTAATGTCATTTTATGCAAAAAAATATGCTGGTGCTGTTTAGAAGACTTAGATTTCCCTATACAAAAACTAGAATTAACTGGATTTAATATAAATCAATTAATGACAGCTTTGGGCGCTGTATAAATGATTCTCTCTTTTTAGATCAGTTTTATGATATTTTCTTTGCTAGCTCTGGTGAAGTCAGTGCAATGTATCAAAAATACGGACATGGAAACTCAAAACGCCATGCTGATGACTTTGCTGGTATATATGAGCCATGCGCATAATGACATACCAGGTTTGCTTTCTTCGATAGCTGAAGAGCACAATAAAAATGGCCTCAATATAAAACCTTATTTGCATGCACTATGGCTAGACAGTTTGATTGCCAATGCAAAGGACCATTGATCAACTTTTTGAAGTAAAACTGAAATATTATGGAGAAACGTTGCAACCTGGAATTGCGCTTATAACTTGAATTCAAGTCTGCTTATAAGTTTGCTCAAATCTGGTAATAAATGTAGCTAATTCTGCTATAGGTAAATGATTTATGCCCGCTGCTGCCTTACGTCCTCCGCCGGTTGTAAATGATGCACACAGTTCATCAGCATGGGTTTTATTGTTTAATGGGGCCCGTACACTAACCTGATAATCATCAGCCGGTGTGTAAGTTAACACAGCATGGGCTCTGTCTGGGTAGTGGTTTGCTAGATCATTACTAAAGACTCCGCTGACTCGTCTTGCCCAGACGTGATCAGGTAATATAAAAACAGCAATTTTTGCGCTGCTATATTCGCATCGTACCTGCTCAGCATGATGCATATCCTCTAGATAGCCATTTTCTAGTTGCTGATAGATAAAGTGATTATTGCTGATAAAATCAAGTGGTGAAGCATAGCTCGCCAGTTCAAGATAGAGTTTATCTGGGACAAAGTGTAAATCTTCAAGGCAGCTACCATAGCTATTGTAGTTAATATAGGTACCCAGTTTTTTCAGCAGTTCAAGATCCTGTGTGTTGATCTCAGTAGTATTAGCAAGATACTCTGCGCTAGCGTGCAAATTATCACCAAAAGCAGCGGTAATAGCCCATAGAGGAAACTGATCTTCAAGCTGTTTATTGATAATTAAACTGGTACAAGTATTTGAACTGGTATCAATTAAAGCTGTTAAATTAGGGTGCTGTGGAATATCATCTGCCAGGTGGTGATCAGCATAAAATATTATTGCACCGCTAGCCAGGAAAGCATTTAACTGCTGGATATTTTTTTGCATGGAAATATCTAAAACAGTGAGCTGATCCCTAGCCTGTACGTTAATTTTTTTCAGTAACTGAATATCTCGCTTGATACCAGTAATTAAAGTCGACTCACTTGGCTGGGCAAGGCGTAACTGTATTAGTGCACAGATACCATCTGCATCACCATTAAAGATATCGTAATTCATTTGTTATTTTTTTTCGGGCAAGATGTGTCTTTCGCGCAATAATGCGATGACTTGGGCCGTGGATTCTTCAAGAGATAGAGCGTTTGTATCAATTTTTAATTCTGGCTTAAGCGGCGCTTCATAAGGTGAGGAGATGCCTGTGAAATCTTTAATTTCACCATTTCTGGCTCTCTTGTATAAACCTTTTACATCTCGCGTTTCGCAGACTTCTAACGGGCAGTAACAGTGTATCTCGATAAAGTCGCCATGTGGCATTAAACTTCTGGCCATTTCCCGCTCTTCTTTAAACGGCGATATAAAAGCTGTCAGAGTAATAACCCCCGCTTCTAGCATGAGCTTTGCTGCTTCACTAATACGGCGGATATTTTCTTTACGGTCCTGGTCATTAAACCCCAGGTCTTTATTCAGACCATGGCGAACATTGTCGCCGTCTAGAACAAAAGTATGCAGACCAAGCTGGTAAAGTTGATCTTCTACGGCATGAGCAAGTGTTGATTTTCCTGAACCAGATAAACCGGTAAACCAGAGGACAACGGATTTATGTTGATTTTTTTCTTCGCGGCGTGTTCTGCTTACTGTGGATTGGTGCCAAACGACGTTACTGGATGTATTAGATAGTTTGCTCATATTGAGTGCTTTATAGTAATTGCTTAGTAAGATATTTTTGAAATTTAGGGTTATTCTATAACATGGAGCTGATTTACCATCCCCGGATAGTTTCCTGAATATTTACAGTGCCCCTTAGATCGCTCTGCTAAAGGCATCCACTCTAAGCTCTAATAGCTCCGTATGACTGGACGAGTTGCCCAAGAGAGAGCAGTGAGATTACTAGCCCCTCGCTGCCATGATAATTAAAGAAAGCCGGGTAAGATTGTTGAATCTGCCCAGCGTCCACCAATAAAAAAACTATTGATAATGTAAGCATGGTAACAGATATTTGTGAAGAACATATATAGATATGGGCAACTTAAAATGGAAAAATAATGCAAGTTTCAAAGTGTTCAATAAGCATAATACTCGTACCGGTAAAAATGATTCAAGTCGTCTGTAAGCATATATTTTGGCATCCTTCAATTAGAGCTAAAAGTAGTTTACCCTTTTTAGGGTGAGTGATCGTCATTTCTGCCTGCTTCTAACAGGAATCTTGCATATACAAAGAGATTCCTGATAAAAAAAACACTCGGGCATGACGATGTTAATGAAATGTAAGATGCCTATATTTTACTTGATTGCACGAGCTGAATCGCGTTTTTCTGGATACGATTTTATGTTTCAAGCGAGTATTTAGACCGCATGAAGACTTGATTAATATAATTCAATAGCTGAGATTGACTTAACAATAAACTCCTTTTCCAGAATAAAAAGGTTGGGATGAGGAGGTGTTAAATGCATGTTTTTATTCTCCTCACTCAATCCAATCATCTCAGGTTATCCTAACTGGCACCCAGCGGGCAGGAGTAAATCCGTTGCAGAGGGCTTTGTCCAGCAAGAGAGAGCTTAAGTCAACAGTACTGCCGCCCATTCGACTATATCCAGGTATATTGAAAATCTATAGTTTTTTAATAAACATCCCGTACATAACGTTTATCTTTTTTCATTTGATTAACGTATTCTGCCGCTTGTTCTTCAGACAGATCACCATGAATGGCAATCACATCATGCAATGCTTTATCAACATCCTTGGCCATACGGTATGCATCACCACAGACAAAGAAATAGCCCCCTTGTTCGAGTAAGGCAAATAGTTCCGCTCCTTTTTCACGCATGCGATCCTGAACGTAGATTTTTTCTTCCTGATCACGAGAGAAGGCCAGGTCTAGTCTGTTTAGTACGCCATGTAATTGCATAGCTTCGATTTCATCTCGATAGATAAAATCTTTATCTGCATTGCGATCGCCAAAAAATAACCAGTTAAGTCCTTTTGCTTTTCTAAATTCACGCTCTTGCAAGAATGCACGGAAAGGTGCGACGCCAGTACCCGGTCCGACCATAATCATAGGCAAATCATTGTCTTCAGGAACACGAAACACTTTATTCGGGCTAAAGAAACAACGTACAGCTGAATTTTCATCCGCTATGTCAGCAAGGTAGGTTGAGCAGACGCCTTTATGTTCACGGTTGAAGCTGTTATAGCGCACACTACTGATGGTTAAATGCACTGTTTCAGGGTTTGCTTTGCCACTAGACGAGATGGAGTAAGCTCTATGCTGCAATGGTTTTAATAGCGCCAGAAATTCTGCTGCCGAGAATTGCATTGCCGGGAATTGTAATAATAAATCTAAAGTATCACGCCCCCAAAGATATTTAGTGAGCTGGTCTTTGTCATCTGTGGTTAATAAATTATTCAGTTCCTGGTCGCCTGAACGTTTGGCAATTTCATTCAATAATTCTTTGCTTGGTAACTTGATTTCAAAATGTTCGCGTAATGCTTCCGATAGAGGCATTAAGATGCCACTGACGGGCTCTTCTTCGTCACCGCTACAGCCAATCGCTTTAATGATGTCAGCGACTAATTCAGGACAGTTTACAGGCACAACGTTCAATGCATCCCCTGCTTCATAACTTAATCCGGAGCCTGCGATCGAAATTTCATAATGGCGAATCTCTTTGGATGAATCCGGACTGGTCAATAAACGATTGGCAACTAATTTTCCTGGGAAAGGGTTTTTTCGCCCATATTTTGCTGTAGCCGGTATGCTGTTACTATCAACTGTTATTGTCGCAGCGCCATCGGCCATTAGCGGGATAACATTGCCAATCCAGTTTTCGGCCGTTTCATCAAAATCTACATCACAATCAGCGCGATCATAAAGACGTTTTGCGCCTAGTTTTTCTAAACGCTGATCCCAATTGATACCTGCCTGACAGAATAAGTCATAACTGGTATCACCTAAAGCAAGTACTGAATAGTTGATATTTGTCAGGTCGATGCTATCGTCAGAACTAATCGTTTCCCATAGCATTTGTGCATTATCTGGCATTTCGCCTTCACCGTAGGTACTGGTGATAATCAGTAGATATTCAAGACTGATAAAAGTATCTGCTTCGATTTCATCCATGCTTAAAATGCTAGGATTTAAACCATGCGCTTTAGCAACTTGAGCCGCATCGTGGGCCACTGATTCAGAATTTCCAGTTTGGGATCCATATAAAATGCTAACACTACGGGCATTAGCGCTATCGCCAGAACCTGCGCTTTGTAAAATATGGGAATGCATTCCTGCAAAAAAACCACCTAGCCAGGCCTGCTGTGCCTCATTGAAAGGTATGTTTTGAGAATTGTTCGCTGTTTTCATGGGACTACTCTTAAAAAAGGGTCTCTATAGTAATTAGTGAATTAAGTGAAATGTGGGGTTAGATTATCTGTGCCGTGCCTGATAATCCAACCCAACTTACAATATAACTCTTTGTTGGCTGCCAACTTAAGATGTCAGGAGGCCTGCCTGACCTGCAGAGTGTGACTCGCTGCGCACCAGAACTCAAAAAGTCTGCTATGTCGATAAGCCATTTCCTGCAGGCAAGCAAAGACTTCTCGTCTTAAATTGCTCACTTTTTATTGTCGGTTTGTTTATGCAGCTGCTTTGATTTTTATCATATCCTGAATAACTGTCTGGCTGCTTAAAGCCGCTAAATATTCATCCACACTAGGTATATCTTTAAGTGCCTGAGTATTAATTGCTGCCTGTTCAATAATCCAGTTAGTAGAACCAATTGAGTAAAAGCTTTGTACATCACGTAAAATCAATGCTTGTTTATAATCATTTAAGCGCTTATTAGCTAATAAAGTTGCAAGCTGGGCGTCATCATAATTTGCATAGGCTTCACGTGTTTCTTTAACTAGCGCATCTTGCAGTTTTCTGGCTTTTGTGGTGATTAAGCGTTGTGCTACCACTTCTGTTTGCTGGGCGCTTTGTACCTGGCTAGCGGCAATTTGCGTTGCTTTATTTAATACCGCAAAGCTATTAATCATCTTAAATGCAAGTGGGCTATCCGTTGCACCATAATCAGGCGTTTCACCACCAAATAACACGGAGCTATTGGCAAAAGCGAGCTGAACTTGAGCGACCTGCTGTTGCGCTTGATCAACCGCTAACTCTTCAATAATCGCTTTGCGCTCAATTGTCTTAGCTATAAATTCGGCCGTTTGTGTTTTGTATAACCATAGTGGAATAGCAAATTTAAAATGATTACGTTCATTAGTCCAATTATTAAGCAATTTCTGCGCCACACTTGATTCAGCATATTGCGCATGTTGTTCTAGCATCGCTATAACAAATTGCTCATGTGCTCGTGCAGTATCACTATCTTCGGATAACTTTCTGATTTCGACAGAAGAGGCATCATATAAATGTTGTAACTTGTCTTCAGGATCATACTGATAGGCATTACCACCAGACATACCGTTACAAAAGCCTTTACCAAAAGTACCTATGTTGAGTACCGCACCGTTAGTCATATATTCACAGGCAAAATCACCTACTCCTTCAACTACGGCCATTGCTCCTGAATTTCGCACTGCAAAACGGTCACCCGCTTCACCGTTAATAAAGGTTTTACCGCCAGTTGCACCAAACAGTGTGAAATTACCAACTAAAACATTTTCGCCAGGAACTTTATGTCCTCCACCAGGTGAGAGAATGACAATGGTTCCACCACACGCAGACTTACCAACCCCATCGTTACAGGTTCCGGTATGCTGCATAAGCATGCCGTCGTTAGTAAATGCGCCATAACTTTGTCCCGCAGAGCCATGAGTGCGAACAATCAACGAGTCAGGTGCTAAATAACGACGCTTATGCTGATTAGTATAAATTTTAGAGTTAGCTGCAATTTGCTCCGCATCTAATTCATAAGATAATATCCGTTCGATATCAATTGCTGTTTGACCACCGACTGATTTATGGCGGTTAGTAAGTTTAAACTCAGGGCCTTCAACGATGACTTGTTCTTGTCTGGCATTTATAAAGCCCGTTTTGAATTGCTCAAGAATTTTATTATCAATAGAAAAATCGGCTTCCAGATAAACTGGTTTTTCAATATGAATGACATCAACGTATTTTAAGAGCTTAGCAAAGTCCATTTGACCAATCATGCATTCATGATCCATTAGATGTAATAAGTGAGTTTGACCACGTATTTCAGCTAGGCTTTGGTATCCTAAAGAGGCAAGAATTTCACGCACTTCGTGAGCCAGGTTCATAAAATACTGGGCTAACACTCGTGGATCGCCTTTAAATTCTTCATGCAAGGTAGTTAAACCAGCAGGACAGCGAACATTACAGTTTTTTGCCATGACACAGCGGAGCATCATTAATGCGGTGGTGCCGAATTCAAAAGAGTCACCGCCGAGTATTGCTGATTTAACCACGTCGGAGCCATTTTGATGTGCGGCACTACAGCGGATAATGACCTTATCACGCAAGCCATTCACAGAAAGCGCCTGATGTACTTCGGAAATACCAATCTCAGGTGAGCGCCCGGTATTTTTCAAGCTGGTCACCGCAGCAGCACCGGTACCACCAGTATTACCTGCGACGTTAATTACATCAGCACCGGCTTTTGCAACACCGACAGCAATAGTGCCAATGCCTTCAGAGGAAACCAGTTTAACAACAACACGCACACGTGCTGCTTTGGCGTCATGAATAAGCTGGCCTAAATCTTCAATAGAATAGGTGTCGTGGTGCGGGGGAGGGCTGATTAGTTCAACCTTAGGCGTACCACCTCGCGCAGCAGCAATCTCTACAGAGACTTTAGCGGCGGGAAGCTGTCCACCTTCTCCCGGCTTTGCACCCTGAGCAATCTTAATCTCAATTTCTTGAATATTTAAGTCGGCTAGATACCCTGCCCAGACACCAAAACGACCCGAAGCAAATTGTTTAATTTTGCTCGATCTAAGAGTGTTAAAACGACTTGAGTGTTCACCACCTTCACCCGAGTTACTCATGGCTCCGGCTATATTGGTACCTTGCGCAACTGCTTCATGTGCTTCAGCTATTAAAGCACCGTGACTCATGGCTCCTGAGGCTAAAGCTGCGGTAATTTCATGAGCAGGTTGCACCTTATTCAGGTTAATTGCAGTCCGTGTATTGATAATGTTTTTAAAGTAATTTGTCGCTAAGTGATCAGCCTTTTCAGGTGTTACAGAAATCATACTATCAGAGATTTCAACGCTCAATGGATGATCAGCAAAACGTGCACTAAAATGTGCAGCTAAATTATCTAGACGTTGTTGAGTGGAATCATTGCTTAAGCGGATCTCAAAACTATCATCCACCTGTTTTACAGTTAGGCCGCGAATGCTGAAATTAATATTTCCACGTAGGTTTTGTTTGCCTAGAATCGCTGTAAATTCATCCGTTTCATGGGCGCGAGAAATATCAGCAGGGTAACTCATGACATCACGTAAAGCAGCGGGTCGACTATCTCGTTCCTGCATTAGAATTTTGCTGAAATTACGGTAGGCAGGGGTTATGCCGAAGTCATCTATTTGCTTGGGCGTACGTTTTTCATAGCCAAAATCGGTATACGCAGTATCACTGATAACTGGTGATTTACCATGATTGATATAAAGAATATCTTCATCCGTCATATGGATATATTCACGGACGGAAGTATTCCCAAACGTATGTCCTGCTCCTTCAATCCGTTCTTTAAACAGGCCCAGGAAAGGAATGTCGTTCTCGGAATCAACGGCTAAGGCTTTTGCATGCCATTCGGTTGCACTGGCCGCAATATCGGCAAACTGGACGCCACCTACAGAGGAGTTAATATTTGGGAAGTAGATTTTTAATAGTGGTTCGTCGGTATCGATATAATTAGATTCAAAAAATTCACCACCGATATAGCTTTCTGCGGTACACAAACCAAATTTACCCATAATTTTCATCAACGATTTTTCAGCCGCTTTTTGAAAACTGTCGAGTGCTTTTTGCTGCTTGTCTGCGCTATATTGCGAGATAACCCGGTTATGTACGCTTAATGGACACACGCCAGATGCGCCAAAACCCAAAGTAGTGGCAATATCATGCGCGCTGACCACTTGTCCCGTTTCAGAAATAAGTGAAGAATTAAAGCGTAAGCCTTCTTTAACCAGATGTTGATTGGCTGCAGAAATAATTAGCAGGGCAGGGATGGCCGCCTGGTCTTTGCTAATATTAATATCGCTAATAATAATAATGCCGGTATTATCTTTTGCTGCCTGGCCAACTTTAAGACAGGTATCTGTTAAGGCCTGGACAAGATTTTTTCCATTTTGTTTTGCATTTTCAAAATCAGGCGTATACAGGGCATTAATAGTCACCACGCTAACAGTAGATTGCTGTCGAATCTGTGCTAATTGGGTGCGCTGTAAAATAGGTGAATTAATCACCAATTGTTTACTCGTATCCTCTGAAAAAGTTGGTTTTGCACCGAGTGCAACACGCAATGTCATGCCATCACTTTCACGTAACGAGTCTAGTGGCGGGTTAGTGACCTGAGCAAAGCGTTGACTGAAGTAACGTGACATACCTCCTTCGGCACCTGACAAGGCATTTGGTGTAATACCGTAACCCATGGCTGAAATTTTCTCCAGGCCAGTGCTTAACATCGGGTCTAGCAGAAATTTAAAGCTTTCCTGGTTTAGCGAGTATGCGGTATGCCGTTGATCAATGTTAAACGCGTGCTGATTGTCCAGGCTCGATAGAGCAACTGGTGCTAGAGCGTCTAAATGAATAGCACGTGCTTTTAATAAAGCATGGTAATCGGTTTCTTTTGCTAAGCGCTGCATTACCTGATGGCTGTTATACGCTTCGCCAGTGCTATGGTCAAAATATACCATACCACCCGCTTCAATGCGGCCGCGCTTTAAAACGTCCCTGGAAGGAAAGTCAATTTGACCCGCTTCAGACATTACCGCTAAATATTCACTGGTTTCCACGGTACGCAAAGGACGTAAGCCAAGACGGTCAAGACGTGCGCCGACACGGGTTCCGTCATTAAAAATCAGTGCCGCAGGGCCGTCATTTTTTTCTTCGTATAAGCTGAAATACTCCAGCATGGCTTTAACATCAGATGGCAAGGTCGTATCATTTTCCCAGGCCGGTGGCATCATCGCTAAAATAGCGGTGACAATATCCAGTTTATCTTCATGAATACGGCGCGATAAAGTTTGATCTAAACGACTGGAATCAGATTGGCCGATAGGAAAGACCAGGTTTTTACCGTGCTGTCTAGCAATGGCTTGTTCACTTAAGCGGTTTTTCTTATCAGTATTTAACTCGCCATTATGCGCTATATAGCGGAATGGTTGAGCCATTATTGTCGCAGGAGCGGTGTTGGTAGAAAATCGAGTATGGAAAAATAAAGTACAGATTTCGTGGTCTTTATCGTACAAGTCGGTGAAATACGGAATCACTTCAAAGGAGTTTAAACGGCCTTTATAGACTTGAGTGCGCGAACTCATGGATAAGGGATAAAATCCTTTTAATTCATGGCGTGTAAAGCCTTCTTCTTCGATGGTTAATAATGCATCTTGAATATAGCGTTCGAATACTTCATGACTAGCATCTTTTAATGAAGTTACCGGGCGACCAAAAATAACCTGTTTAATGGGTAATTGGGCTTTAATGGATGCCGCATTCAATACGCCATTATCAACAGGAATATCACGCCATTTAATAATGGGTAAGCCATACTCTTTTAGGTGACTCTCTACTAGATTAAGCGCCGCTGAATCGTAATGATTATGATCTTCAGGAAAGAAGAAGTTAGCAACGCCAAACTGGCCTAACTCTAGGTCTTGTATGTCGGTAACTTTGCGAAAAAACTTGAGTGATAAATCTATATTGACCCCGGCACCGTCACCAATTCCTTCGGCACTCATACCCCCACGATGGGGAATAGTGCACAAAGCCTGATGTGATTTAATCAGCAAATCATGTGTCTGCTTGCTATGTTTATGGGTAATAAAGCCGACGCCACAGCTATCCTGTGATAACTCTGCGTTATATAGCATTTGATCTTTTTTGTTTAATGGGGAATTTTTTTTCATTCGTCCAGCCCGTTTACGTTTAGCAGCATGATATGGTTTTAACTCAACATGATTTATCGATAGGTATCTGTTTAACTAGTAAAAGTTGCGTTTGTTTGATCGCCAATACCTTTGCATAAAGCACTGTCAAAGTGACCTATAAAACCATTGTAGTTAATAAAAATTTTCTGTAGTGAAACTTGTTAATATTACCATGGAAAAGAAAATTTGTCATTTTTGCTGATACTGCAAATAGTGAAGGCTAAGTGGCAGATTTTTTTCAAATTACATACAGGAAAAAGTCCTATATTTATTATCGGTTATAAACATTACAATTTCCTGGAATAAAATTAAATATGTAACGAGTTAATGAATAATAAAATTTTTCTGTCAAGTGCTCTCTCTATGTTGGTACTGACAAATTCACAGGCTGCTGATGAGCCAGAAATAGTTCAGGATAAAGAGGCGTCGATAGAGCTGGAAACATTAAGTATTATTAATACAACGCCTTTAGGAGCCGGCATCCCTATTGATAAAGTTCCGGCAAATGTACAGCAGATGGATGCAGAAGACTTGGCGAGAGCGCAAAGTATTTCACTGGCTGATTATATGAATCAATATATGGGTAGTGTTAATATCAATGATGCGCAGAATAACCCTTTTCAACCGGATATACAGTATCGCGGTTTTACAGTTTCGCCTTTAATGGGTTTGCCTCAGGGCTTGTCAGTGTATACGAATGGCATACGTTTTAATGAGCCGTTTGGAGATAATGTACATTGGGATCTGATTCCTAAGGGAGCGATTGAGAGCATGAGTTTAATGCCTGGATCTAATCCGGCTTATGGTTTAAATAGTTTAGGCGGTGCGATTGCGGTAAAGACGAAAACCGGCTTTACCGCGCCAGAGCATAGCTTGACCCTCAGTGGGGGGTCCTGGGCCAGGCATAACGAAGAATTAACCAGCGGCTGGAATAATGGAGAATTTGCTTATTTCTTAGATCTGCAATATTTTCATGAAGACGGTTGGCGTGATTATTCTGACACTGGTGTATTTAATGGTTTGGGAACGTTTAGTTGGCGTGGGGATGACGGGCAGTTAAATTTAACCTTGGCAGGTGCGGATACTAGTTTAATCGGTAACGGAGCGATACCGGTAGAGCTAGAGGCAATAGATCGAACGGCTGTTTTTACTCACCCCGATAAGACCAGTAATCATTTCTTTTTATCTGCTTTAGATGGCAATTTATGGGTGAATGATGCGACTGAGTTGACCGGAAATATTTATTATCGCAGTAATCGCGTGGATACCCTGAATGGCGATGGTAGTGAGTTTGAGGAATGCGATGGTTCGGATTTTTTGTGCGAAGAGGGTAGTGATGAGGCCGTAGAGGATATAAACGGTAATGCCGTCTATGCTACTGATGCGGTTGAAGGTGGAACCTTAAATACTTCGGAAACTAATCAATGGTCTTTTGGTTTTGCATTACAATCTGCTTTTAATCAGGCCCTGTGGGGGCATGAAAATCAGTTTGTTATTGGTACTAGCTATGATTTGGGCAAGGCAGCTTATAGTGCTGATACGGAATTAGGTTCATTAACCGATAATCGCGGCGTTGATGGTTCGGGGATACTTGTGAATGAATCCCGGGTGCGTTTAGATACTACAACTAATTCAGTTGGCCTATATTTTACCGAAGTTTTTAATGTTACTGAGCAACTGGCGATTAATGTTGCGGGGCGTTATAACCATGTAGAAATTGATATGCAGGATCATTATGGAACTGAATTGACTGGTAAGCATAAATTTGACCGTTTTAACCCGGCTGCTGGTTTAACCTATGCTTTTATACCGGAAGTAAATTTCTACGGTGGTTATAGTGAGTCTTCGCGCGTGCCGACACCAATGGAATTAAGTTGTGCTGACCCCGAAGCCCCCTGTAAATTGCCGAATGCTTTTATAGCTGATCCGCCTTTAGAGCAGGTGGTGGCAAAGTCATGGGAATTAGGTTTTAGAGGGCGTTTTGCAAATATTTTGGGTGGCGGGATTCATTGGAATCTAGGTTATTTTAATACGATTAATCATAATGATATTATTTTTCAGAGTGCCGGGACAGCGAATAGTGCCGGCTACTTTGATAATGTGGGTAAGACGCAAAGGCAGGGGGTCGAATTAGGGCTTTCCAGCTCTTTTTTTGATCGCTGGCGTATGGCACTTAATTATTCGTATATAGATGCTGTTTTTTTAACGCCTTATGCTTCACATAGTCCCAGTAACCCTTATGCGGATGCAAATGGGGATATTCAGGTTAATAGTGGTAGTCATATACCGGGAATCCCTGAGCATATAGTTAAATTCTCTTCAGATGTTGATATTATCGAAAGCTGGACTTTTGGTTTTAATGTTCTCTTTAATGCTGAGCAATTCCTGCGTGGTGATGAGGCTAATTTAGATGCGCCTTTAAATTCTTTTGTAGTGGTTAATTTACTGACTGAATATCGCTTTAATGAGCATTTTACGATTTTTGGTCGTCTGGATAACCTGTTTAATGAAAAATACAATAACTTCGGGATGTATGGTGAGACCGGAGATGTTCTGGAAGGTATTGGAATTGCTGACCAGGATACCCGATTTGTTGGCGTCAGTGCGCCGCGAGCAGGATGGGTCGGTATTAAATTAACCTTATGACTGGTATCAAGGCAAAGGCTATTGATTTGAGCAAAATAGACTGATAATCAGACATAAAAAAACCCGCGATAAGCGGGTTTTTAAGGTTTTAGACTTTATTATTTTTATTTTTAAATGAAATTCATTCCCTTTTAAACTTATTTATTATTTTTATTTGTTAAGCTTATCTTACCTCGTTGTCCCTATTGTTTTTTACTTAAATCCCTCAAGTGGTGCAAATTATATATCAATAATTTAGTAAGTGTCCATCAAAAAAAATGATATTTTAATTGAATAAAGCTTCGTGTCGAAAAAATTTTGTTAAAAACAAGGGTTTAAATTTTAGACTGTGTAAGTTTTTTTTGCATATAAGCCATTGTTAGCTGCCTGTTGGAATTTGATTTAGGTTGTTAAATATTTTGCAAAATAGCATTTTGCGGACACTATTTTTTATCGTTATAGAGCTTGATTAAAGTAGACGGATCCTGCGCTAAAAAACCATGACTGCCATGTAGTTGCATAAGCTGTGCAGCAAGTGCCGTCATTGGAGTGGAGGTAGACTGGGTGCGAGCTAAGTCGGTGGCCATATTAAGGTCTTTTAATAATGTTTTTACACGCCATTTAACGGGTGTAAAACTACCGCTTGCCATTTCAGGAGCAATAATTTGCAGGGGTTTAGAGTCGGCAAACCCCCCTGCCAGAGCAGCGGCAATTTTACTTGCATCTACTCCGGATTTTTCTGCTAATGCAATCATTTCTGCAATAACCAGAACATTGCAGCTAACAATCATTTGATTGCAAATCTTGGTTACCTGACCGCTGCCAACTTCCCCCATATGAGTGAATTGGCTATATAAGGGTTCTAGTACTTCACCAGCAATTTCTACGGACTGTTTATTTCCGCCTGCCATAATGGCAAGAGTGCCATCTTTAGCACCGGCAATGCCACCTGAGACAGGCGCATCAACCCAGTCCATGGCGCATTTTTCATATAATAGTTTTGCCATGCGGCGAGTTGTTTCAGGGTGTGTGCTTGATAAATCAATCAGTAGTTTATGTTTATTGCCCAATGGAAGTATATGTTGCATAACAATCTCTTCGACACTAGGCGTATCAGCAAGACAGAGCAGGATAATGTCAGATTGAGCGACTAAATCAGCAACACTTTTACAGGGTATAGCGCCTGCCTGGATCACTGTATTAAGTTTTTCTGGCGTTCGATTCCAGACATTAACGCGGTAACCCGCAGCTAATAAACGGAGCGACATGGGCTGCCCCATTAATCCTATACCGATAAATCCAAGGCTTTTGTGTTTGTGATGCATAGCGAGGGGCTTATTATTCCTGATCTTTTAATTTCACAGCAGTACCATAGGCAAGTATTTCAGAGGCATTAGCCATAATAGCACTGGTTGTAAAACGTATATTTATAATTGCATCGGCTCCACGCTTTGTTGCTTCATCAACCATTCTCTGGATGGCGATATCGCGAGCTTCGGCTAGCATTTCTGTATAACCGGCAATTTCCCCGCCAATAATACCCTTCAGACCAGCCATAAGGTCACGCCCAATGTGCTTGGATTGCACGACATTGCCTGTAACAACGCCGAGGTTTTTTTGAATTGTTTTGCATGGGATTTCAGGTGTAGTAGAGAATTGCATTGTATTTTTTCCTTTTAGGTTTATTGTACAGTTTCTATTTTTGGCTCGGATAATTCAGGTACAAACAGGGCAGGATCTACTTTGGTTTTATTTAAATAAACATTCCAGTGTAAATGTGGTCCGGTGACTCGTCCCGTTTCTCCTACTTCTCCAAGCTTAGTTCCTTGTTCAACAATTTGTCCCGCTTTGACAGTGATTTTGGACATATGAAAATAACCGCTTATCAGCCCTTGTCCATGGTCTAAAAACACAGTATTGCCATTGTAATAATAGCTACCGGTATCAATTACCAGTCCAGGAGCCGGTGCGCTAATAGTTGTGCCGGTTGACGCAGCTATATCCAGACCACTATGAGGATTTTTTGGCTGATTATTAAAAAAACGTTTGAGCCCGAATGGGCTACTTAAGCGGCCCTTGACCGGCAGGCTAAATAATAAATCCTCAACCGGCTGTTCAGTCCAGGTATTCAGTGCTTTATTGATTGCAGGACGTTCACTGCTAATACGCTTAAGATCATCGGGATTTGGATTAACCATGCGTTTGTTTTTAATGGTAATGTATTGCGCAGGGTAATCTTTATCAACAATATCAAAAGCAAGCTCAGAGGTTTTTCCGCCTGATTTTACCTGGATAGCGTGGTGTCCTGCTTTGCTCGTAAGTGGAATGCCAATGACAGCAAACCAGCGATTATCATTTTCCAGAATCAAAACGCGTTTATCCTGAAAAAAGGCTACTGGGGCCGGTGTTTCTACAGAACCTAGTTCGATATTAACAATTCCACCTGGAACTGCCAGTTGTTTTGGAAGGGCGCTACTCAGCGATATTTGCGGCACTAATAATAATGTTAAGAGCAATTTATTCATGTTTAATTTCCCGTATCTGGCTGCTAAATGAGCCTGTTGCCAGGCGTGTATTAAAAGTTTGCCCAACTTTTAGATGTTGAGTCGATGTGATTAGCTTGCCCTGCTGGTCGGTACTTAAAGTATAACCGCGTTGAAGAGTGGCCAGAGGACTGACGATATTTAGTGTCTGGCTAAGGTGGGCCAGTTTCTCATGTCGCTCATGTAACTTAGTTGTAATGTGAGTGTTGAGGCGATTATTTAAAGTCAGGTATTGATTTTTAAGTTGTTGCACCTTGTGCGCTGGGTTATATTGCCAAAGTTGTGCGTGATGTGCTGCTAGTCTTGCATTCGCCTGATTTAACTGGTTTTTCAGCGTATTTGTCAGACGTAGTTCTAATTCATCCAGCCGTTGTGCTTTGATTTGTAATTGTTTGCCGGGATGCTGTAGCTGCAGGTTTTTAGTTAGCCAGTCCAGCTGCTGCGCAGTTTGTTGAATGCTATTTTTTATCAATTGGCTTAAACGTTGCTCATAGGCCTGAAATTGTCCTAACCATTGTTGTCCGTCAGGAGTACAGTGCTCAGCCGCCGCCGTTGGCGTTGCTGCGCGTAAATCGGCGACATAATCTGCAATAGTAGTGTCGGTTTCATGACCTATGCCGCTGATAATCGGAATATGGCTTTTATAAATTGCATTAGCGACCATTTCTTCATTAAATGCCCATAAATCTTCAAGTGAGCCGCCGCCACGCGCTAATAGCAGGACATCACATTCTTTACGCTGATTGGCTGTAATGATCGCCTGATTAATTTCATATTTAGCTTCGTTGCCCTGAACCATAACGGGATAAATAATAATCGGAATGCTTGGAAAACGGCGGGCGAGTACGGATAAGATATCGCGTATGGCGGCACCCGATGCCGATGTAATAATTCCGATAGCCGCAGGAATTAAGGGTAATTGCTTTTTGTGTTCCGGGGAAAAAAAACCTTTTGCATCGAGTTTGGCTTTGAGTTGTTCAAAGGCGCGACGCAACGCACCATCGCCCGCTTCCTGCATCTGATTGATAATTAATTGATAATCTCCACGTGCTTCGTAGAGGCTAACATTGGCACTAGCCTGAATTTGCAGGCCATTTTCAGGTACAAATTTCAGCCTCTGTGCCTGGCTCTTAAATAAGGCGCAGCGCACCTGAGCGCGTTCATCTTTTAAAGAGAAGTAAAGATGGCCAGATGAAGGGCGGCTTAGATTTGAGATTTCACCGCTGACTTGTATAGAAAAAAAGTTTTGTTCCAGCAGTAATTTAACGTCTCGGTTGAGCTGGGAAACGCTATAAATTGTTTGCTTACTGGGGGTGAAATAATCCATGGCATCATTTTTTGTGGCTTAGGGGTTTAGCAAAAATTTCTGAGAGTAGGATTTGACCTATACCCTTGCTAGTCAACGCGGTGCGCGGTGATGGTCGCTGATTTTTGGCTAAAGCAGGGTAACTGAGCCAGGAACACAGCCGATGATGTAAAGTTACAACAAGGCAGTCAGCGGGAAGTTCCATAGCTTAAAACCTGCCGCTTAATTCTTATATAAATAATTAACACATCTAAGAGTATTGTAAAATAAACTTTATTATCTGTATATTGATTGGAGTAAAGATGGGTTGGCTTTATCTTATGGGAGCGAGTATTGCAGAAATATTTTTTGCATTAAGTCTTAAATATAATGAAGGGTTCACTAAGCTGATTCCTTCGATTGCTACCGCAGTGACAGGTGCCGGTAGTTTTGGCTTGTTAATTTTAGCGATTAAAACCTTACCTCTAGGTACCGCTTATGCTATCTGGACTGGGGTTGGTGCAGCGGGAATTGCAATTGCCGGGATTTTTCTGTTTAAAGAATCAGTGGATATTTACCGCCTTTCTTCCATCGCACTTATTATTATTGGCGTAATAGGTTTAAAGATATTTTCTGGTGATTAATATGTTACATATTATCAGCACCTGTATGGGACACGAAGTACTGTTTGCACGTATTGCCCGGGGGGATGTCTTGCTTTTTGTCGAGAGCGCAGTGCTTTGTTTACATAAAAATTCACAAGCTGCACAGACAATACTAGCAAATAACCAGCAGTTTCAACTCTATGCTTTGCAGGCTGATTTATTAGCAAGAGGGCTTACTGCAGACAAGATTATATCTGAGGTAAGTATTGTTGATTATCAGGGCTTTGTTACTTTAACACTTGAGCATAAAGTCATTAAAACATGGAATTAAAGGTGAATGGCGATTGCATGGCCACGACCGACCAGGGGTTTTTGCTGGACATGAATCTATGGAATGAGCAAGTGGCAAAGCGTCTTGCTGATATTGAGGGCATAGATTTAACAGATGCACATTGGGAAATATTGTATTTTATACGCCGCTTTTATCAAGAGTATAAATACTTACCCAATGCCCGTGTTTTTAGTAAAGCTATTAAACATAAGCTGGGTGAAGAAAAAGCGAATAGCCGCTATTTATTAAAATTATTTCCTGCAGGGCCGCTAAAATATTCCTGCAAGATCGCAGGCTTGCCCAAACCGCCTAGTTGTTTGTAGCTTGGGTGTTTAAAACGGCTTTATCACACTCTTGGCATACCTGATATTGCCAGTGTCGGCTACTCAATTATTGGCTAACTTCAGTTCGGCAATTTACTGTTGCTTAAACCTGTGGATCTGACGGCGTTGTTTTTTGTTGGGGCGTTCAGCTAGGTCATTGTGCATAAATTGACGTTCTATTCGTCTCTGAGCGACATCCTGCTCGCGTTTTAAAAGACTGGCTGCTGTTTCTTCATAGAGTAAGACCGCTTCAGAAGCGGGTCTACGTTGGGCATTGATGGCTAATACCTGAATATCCCAGCTTAATTGATCCTTATGGATAATTATATGGCTACCAACTTTTACTTCTTTACTGGGTTTTGTGCGCTGGCCATTTAAGTGAACTTTGCCCCCTGAAACTGCTTCAGAAGCTAGTTTGCGTGTTTTAAAAAAACGCGCAGTCCAGAGCCATTTATCCAGACGAATGGATTCTAATTGATCCATAAGCTGTATTAACTTTCCGACCAGGCTTGATAGCCATCCGCTAAACTGACAGCATTGCTGAAGTCTAGTTTGTGTAAGCTTTCTGTTGCTAATACTGAGCGACCGCCTGATTGACAGCAAGCAATGATTTTAGCCGCGTGTTGCTTAGTAAAAGCAGGGGGCTTATTGATTTTGAACTTAAGTACTCCGCGCGGAATATTGACCGAATTAGGTATTTGGCCTGCGGCAAATTCAGCAGGTTCCCGAACATCCAAAACAAGCTGGTCAGTTAAAGTCTGTCTGGCTTCCGTTACACTGATTTCGGTAATGTTTTGTTTGGCATTTGCTACTAAATCCATTGCTGTTAAAGGCATGTTTTTTTCTCCGAATCAATTATTTAAAAATATATATTAGCAAACTATGATATATAAATACTAGTTTTTTAGTGACTGGCAGGTAATTAAGGTAAATAATAGTTGTTTTTGTGTTGGGGATGTTTCGTGAATCTTGAGAAGGTTATTTTCGGTTTTTTCATTGTACTATCATTAACTTTAAATGTAGGGTTTGTTTTAGGTGAATATAGCAATCCTGAGCACCATAGTGTCTATGAATTATTTGCTGTTGTGGTGGTTAACATGATTGCTACCGGCTTAAAATTGGGTGACCGATCACAAATTGGAGCCTTACTATTGGCAACCAGCCTAGTGGCTGATTTTGAATTAATTGCTGCAGCTTTGGAGTGGACTTTTGCTGTGCATATCATTGGCACAGGGATTACGCCTGAAGTTATTACCAGTATTGTTTCTCTTGCCGGTGGAGCATTAGTTGCTAATGTTATTTCAGTTATTATTCTGGTTTCCGAAACCTTGATATCAAGGATATAACAGTCAGATGTTTATTTAACACTTTATATTCGAGAATAGTCTATGTACACCAGCGATGAGCTAAGCCGTGTTAGTTTTATTGTTATGCGCGAGATGCGCACGCCTTTAATTGCCTTAATAACTGTATATTCGGTTGCTATTTTTGGCATGGTGTCTATTCCCGGCCCTGAAATAGATGGAAAAGTAGAGTATTTAAGTATTTTCCATGCATTTTATTTTATGACCTATACCGCAACCACGACCGGGTTCGGTGAAATTCCTTTTGCATTCAGTGATGCACAACGTTTGTGGGCAATAGCATGTCTTTATGTCAGTGTCGTCACCTGGTTTTATGCACTGGGTAGTATTGTACGTTTATTCCAGAATGTATTTTTTAAGCGTGCTGTAGATGAATTGCGTTTTGCTTTAAGTGTTAATCGTATCGGTGCACCTTTTTATATTATCTGTGGTTTTGGTGATACCGGCAGCGTACTGGTAAGAGGTTTAAATGATGCAGGTTTGCATGCCGTTGTTATAGATGAGAGTGCAGAGCGTGTAATGGCTTTAAAATTACGTAATTATAAAACCGTTGTGCCGGGTTTATGCGCTGATGCCAGTATCCCCAGACATTTACTGGAAGCGGGTGTAACCAGCGAATATTGTAAAGCGGTGGTTGCCATTACGAGTATTGAAGATGTTAATCTTAAGATTTCGGCTGTTGCGCGTTTATTGAACCCAGATGTTGGTATTCTTACCATGTCTAAAATGGATGTTTTTGAAGAAACATTGGCGACTTTAGGGGGAGAAGTGCATATTGTCGATCCCTTTAAAACGTTTGCTAAAGTATTAAATGCCTGTATCAATAATCCTGCGTTTTATGCCTTAAATAATTGGCTGGTTGGTGATAAAGGCGCAAATCTTGAATCGTATGTGCATCCGCCCGTTGGCGACTGGATTATTTCTGGTTATGGGCGCATGGGTATGGAGGCGAATCATGTTTTAACCATGAATGGTATAAAAACAGCTGTTATTGATCCGCATTCACGCAAAAAAGAAGAAGAAATTGAAACCTATATTACGGGTAGAGCAAATGCCAAAACATTGAAGAAAGCAGGGATTGATCATGCGGTAGGGTTGTTGGCAGCCGCAGATGATGATGGTCAGAATTTAAGTGTATTATTAAATGCGCGTAGTCTGAATCAGAATTTATTTACTATCGTAAGGCAAAATAGTCATCAAAACGAACTGGCTTTCGCTAAAGCGGATGCTGATATGATTATGCAGCCTACTTTGGTCACAGCAAGAAAAATCCTGTTATTGTTGATAGCTCCTTTATTAAAACACTTTTTTCGATATTTATTGGCAAGGGAGCCAGGTCGGGATGATGATATCAAACAGGTTATCAGTACTTTAAGAGAAAAAATAGGTGATAGCAAACCCTTACTGGTAACAATTGATTTTACTCGAGAAAAAAGTAGAGCTGTGATTCAGTGTTTAGATCAAGGTTTTGATGTGTTGTTGGGTGATATCATTGCCGATCCCCGGAACCGTGAGAAAGAGCTAGATTTAATGCTGTTTGTTATACAGTCTGAAGGCAAAGAGATAATATTACCTTCGAATGACCATAAAATCAAAGAAGGGGACCAATTACTTTTTTGTGGTACTGATTATGCCAAACAAATATTAAAGTCGACTATTAACAATGAATATACTTTACATTATTTACGCACGGGTATTCATAAACCCTCCAGTTATTTTACCCAGTGGTATGCAGATAGATTCAATAACGCGTAGTTCACGCATATTTTCCCAAACTGAGAATGAGTTGAAGAAGCATAATGAGTGAGAGTATAGTTAAATGCGCCCTATGTGGGCTTGCAGTCCAGATAGAGGGATTTACGGTAGAGACAAAAGAAGAAGGCATAAAGCGCTTTTGTTGTGCTGGCTGTGTGTCTGTTTACCGCTTATTGAACGGAGATAAAATCAAGGAATAATTAATATAGAGCGGACTTCAGTTCACTAATGCAGGTATTTAGAAAGGGGGGCTGATTCCAGACGATGTTATTTGTGTTGACCATGAAGAGATTATTGTAATTATTTCATTAGTTATATTGATGTGTTTCGATTGTGTAATCCTACACTGTATTCGAATTGTACTTTGCTTCTTTCCACTGAGTGTTTCGTTTGATACTAATAAAAACAAACAACAAGTTCTAGTAAGGCACTGGCTTTGTGATCGCAATCATCATCTTGCAGAAATTTGCTTAAATCGACTCCACTTTATAACCAGATTCCGACCAGGACAATAAACTGGCGCTGTCTTTTTTCCACTCCGCAAGTACAAAGCGTTGTGCATCTTGCCCGTTTATCTGTAAATCATGAACTGCTGGTCTATGGGTATGGCCGTGAATTAAACGCATAGTCTGATATTTTGCCATAAGCTGTTCAACGGTTTGCTGGTTAACATCCATAATATCCTGAGATTTTTTACGCTTATGGAAAAAACTGCGTAAACGATACCAGCGTGCATATAACAATCTGAATATCAAAGGCTTGGATAAAACATTTTCTTGCCATTCAGTTGAATGTGATTTGATACGGAATTCTTGATAGGGCAGGTCATCGGTACACAACAAATCGCCATGCGTCAGTAAAGTACTCGTTCCATAGAGATCAATGACGCTATATTCATCCAGTAAAGTGACTCCTGTTTGTTTACTAAAGCGTTTACCGATCAGAAAATCGCGATTACCATGTATATAAAAAACAGCGGTACCCTGATCTGTGAGTGCTTTTAGATGTTTTTTTACCGTGCTAATCGGCGGGCTAAAATCATCATCCCCAATCCAGGTGTCAAATAAATCACCTAATATATATAAAGCATGGGCTTGAGTGGCGCGAGTGGTTAATAGCTCTATAAACTTACGCGTTACTTCAGGTCGTTCAATGGTTAGATGCAAGTCTGAAATAAACAGAGTTTCATTGCGCATGATTTTAATATAGGCTGAGAAGGGATAAAAAAGCCGGATGCTTTAATGTCAATCTTACAAGATATTTAAGCTAGAGCGGACTAAAGCCCGCTCCATGTACTTAATTTGCTATGTGGGATTACTCGCTAATAACTTCAGCTTTTTCAATAATAATATCTGTTTTAGGCACATCCTGATGTCCATTGCGAGTAGCTGTTGGTGCTTTTGCCATTTCATCAACAACATCCATGCCTTCAACTACTTTACCGAATACAGCATAACCCCAGCCATTTTGTGTGGGTGCGCTATGGTTTAAGAAGTCATTATCTTTATAGTTAATAAAGAATTGAGATGATGCAGAGTCAGGAACCCCGGTACGTGCCATGGCGACAGTGCCACGCTCATTTTTTAAACCATTATCGGCTTCAATTTTAATTGTATCGTGAGTTGCTTTTTGTTTAAAGCTGGTATCAAAACCGCCGCCCTGAGCCATAAAGCCAGGAATAATACGATGAAAAACAGTCCCTGTGTAGAAGCCTTCGTTAACATAAGTAAGAAAGTTTTCCACTGTGATTGGGGCTTTTTCAGCATTAAGTTCAATAATAAAATCACCAGCGGTAGTAGTGAACTTGACTTTAGGGTGTGTCTCTGACATTTTATTTTCCGTTGAAAAAGAATAGGTTGAAGATAAAGAAAGCATCAAAAAAAGAATTAAAGAACGCATAGTACTCACTGTAAATAGATGCAAAACATAAATTCTATGCGTTTTTAGCTTGAAAGAGAAGGGTTAATATTAGAAAATTAGTTAATTAAACTCATGCTTTTGAGTACTTTTAATAAAAGATCCGGAATAATATCGCCTAAATGTTAAAAATATATAATACCCTGACGCGTAGCAAAGAAGTTTTCACACCGCGAGTTGAAGGGAAGGTAGGCATGTATGTCTGTGGGATGACCGTGTATGATTACTGTCATATTGGACATGCGCGAGTGATGGTAGTGTTTGATATTGTTGCTCGATATTTACGCTATTCAGGTTATGATTTAACGTATGTGCGCAATGTCACCGATATAGACGATAAAATCATTCAGCGCGCAAATGAAAATAATGAAGAGATTGGCGCGTTAACGCAACGCTTTATTGATGCAATGCATGAAGATGAGCGTGCCTTAGCCGTATTACCACCCGATATGGAGCCCAAAGCCACTAAATCAATGGATGATATTATCCTGATGATTACCGCCTTATTTGAAAAAGGTCTGGCTTACACTGGAAGCAATGGTGATGTTTTTTATGCAGTGAATAAATTTGCCGATTATGGTGCTTTATCAGGCAAAAAACTGGATGAATTACAGGCGGGCGAGCGAGTCGAAGTCGATCAGGCAAAAAAAAATCCCTTTGATTTTGTGCTCTGGAAAAAGGCCAAAGTAGATGAACCCTACTGGAATTCGCCCTGGGGAAGAGGTCGGCCGGGTTGGCATATAGAATGTTCAGCCATGGCAACGAGATGCCTAGGGCATCATTTCGATATACATGGTGGCGGTATGGATTTACAATTTCCCCATCATGAGAATGAAATTGCCCAGTCTGAAGGCGCAACCGGTAAAAAATTTGTTAATACCTGGATGCATAATGGCTTTGTGCGTATAAATGAAGAAAAAATGTCCAAGTCATTGGGTAATTTTTTCACTGTCAGAGAAGTATTAAAGCAATATAGACCTGAAGTGGTGCGTTTTTTTGTAATGTCCAGTCATTATCGCAGCCCGCTTAATTATTCGGACGAGCAACTGGATGATGCAGGAGCTGCATTGACTCGTTTATATACAGCCTTGCGCGGAGTTCCGGTAATAGCAGGAAAAAGCAGTGAATATAGCAGGCGATTTAAACAGGCAATGGACGATGATTTTAATACGCCAGTTGCCGTAGCGGTATTATTTGATATGGCGAGAGAATTGAATAAAGAAAAAAACAATGATGCCGAACTTGCATCCCAATTAGCCGCTGAACTAAAAGAGCTATCTAATGTACTGGGCATCTTGCAAGATGATCCGGAAAATTTTTTGCAGGCTGGAGATACCGTAAATGAAGGTGGTATAAGCGAGCAGGAAATTGAACAATTCATTGAGCAGCGTCTACAGGCAAAGCAAGACAAGAATTGGGCGCTCGCGGATAAAATCCGGGAGGACTTAAAGCAGCAGCGCATCGTTCTGGAAGATGTTGCCACAGGCACCAACTGGCGCCGTGAATAAAACTGCTTGAGAACATGGGCAGATAAAAAACAACACAATATAATCAGATAATACCTGCATAGGATGTGCTGAGGCACGCAGCGCATCAATGTTAAAGATGCCTTTCGTGCTTCTGCTGACACTTTTGCGCTGCTGAAAATACACTATATGACTGAAATAAAAGACAAATCCATACAGCAATATCTTGATGAGCTGGCTAGCAAAGCACCGACACCCGGTGGTGGAAGTGCAGCAGCATTACTAGGCGCACAATCAACGGCATTAACCAGTATGGTATGTAATTTAACCATAGGTAAAGCAAAATACGCAGAAGTTGAAGCGGATATGCAGGCTTTATTAAGCAAATCCGAATCGCTACGTACGGCCTTAACCGGGATGATTCAGGCCGATGTTGATGTGTTTAGTCAATTGATGGCAGCCTATGGCCTGGCAAAAGAATCAGAGCAGGAAAAAGCCGTTCGTAGTCAGCAAATCCAGACGGCATTGCGCGAGGCAACACTAGTACCCTTAAGCTGCGCCAAAGCCTGTGCGGAAGCGATAGAATTAAGCCATGAAGCGGCAGATAAGGGCAACTTGAATGTCATTAGTGATGCAGGAGTCGCGGTGATGTCGGCTTATGCCGGGCTAAAAAGTGCAGCCTTGAATGTTTATATTAATGCCGCCAGCCTGAAAGACAGGCCTTTTGCCGAAGAAAAACTAGCAGAACTAGCCGTGATACTCAAAGGTGCAGATATAAATGCAGAAGAGATTTATCAATTAGTCGAAAAAAAATTATAAAACCTTAAATAATTATTGACCGACTTTAAAAAACAGCTATAATAGTCAGCTCTTTAAGGCATTAATTGCTAGCGTAGTAATTGAACTTATGAGTGTATCGGGGTATAGCGCAGTTTGGTAGCGCGCCTGCTTTGGGAGCAGGATGTCGGGGGTTCGAATCCCTCTACCCCGACCAATACAATGCGCTTGTAGCTCAGCTGGATAGAGCATCGGCCTTCTAAGCCGAGGGTCACAGGTTCGACTCCTGTCAAGCGTACCATTTCCTTAAAGAACACACCATTATGGTGGGCGTAGCTCAGTTGGTAGAGTCCCGGATTGTGATTCCGGTTGTCGTGGGTTCGAGCCCCATCGTCCACCCCAATTATCTATTCATATACAATAGCTTACAGGGTTATCTTGTAAGTAGTTAATCAATTATCCTCTCTCAATCAATACCTAAACTGCCTTGTATCATACAAGAACCAGCTAGTTATCGACAAAGTGAAATTTAATACCTAATTACTACCATATCAATCAATAATCTCTCGTTACTGTGACGGGATTGATGTGTAAAAGTACTTGCTCTACCCCCCTCTTCTCTACTAAATAAATAAACTAAGTAACTTAATCCTAGTTATAGTTGTTTTTGTTTTTTTCATTGTATCCTTACTAAACTACTAACATGTGAATTAAGAGCTCACACGTAGGTAATTCCAGAAAAACATAGCCGCTGCTTCCGAACACGTGAACCATCAACCGGTTGCAAGAACGGACTTTGCCAGCGCATTTAATCACTGTTTTTTCTTCTATCCAGCCAAACAAAGTCTCCATTGGCTTGGTGCATGCGAGAAACAGCAGTCGATAGCCATTGCTCCTGTGGTTCTTTGTCCCTTTTATTTTTTAACCGGCGTCAGTACGGTTAATTGTAGGTTCTGCTCAACCGCTTTGGCATCAGGCCCTTGCTAAGCTTTGTCACCGTATAGTTTATTATTGTGTAGGGAAGGTCGAATATAATCAAAGACCTTGCCAGCATATTCGCTTGCACTCCTTAGGCCGATATATTCTGGGCATGGAAGCGTACCCGCTTGACGTCGTGCTATGACATGAACTCGAACACCCTAAAAATACAATTTCTTTGTTGCACAATAACCTGCATTGGCCAATCCAGAAGCAACACAAGCTTTGAACCGGTGTCCCTGTTTGGCTAATGCAACAGGAAATGAATCAACCAGCCAGACTTGTTCAGTGTTTTTCGCTTCTTGTTCCTGTTGTATGATTTCCAATAAAGGAGCGAAAATATCTGCAACTTTATTGAGTCGCTGAACAAAGGCTGTATAGCTAGGTAACTTTGGAAACCAGCTTCGTAAGTGTCGATCTGCATACTTATAAATCTGCTTTATTTCTCCATACTTATCAATAACTCCAAACATGCAAATACTTACATGATTACCCATAACTCTCAGCTATCTTCGTCATTCCTGCATGCTTTTAGCAGGAATCTAGTGGCTTAAGCAAAGATTCCCGATAAAGCTTGTGCCCAGCTTGACTGGGTAGACTTCGGGAATGACGAGACTCTTAACATACTGATATTTTAAGATTTTTTTAATTTGGCTGTGAGTTGTACGTAATCAGGAATACTAATAACTTCTTCATCTGTAAAGCTTAAATCAGCATAATTGCTCATTCTTTAGCTATAAACCCAACGTTCATTTTTGTAATGCTTGCATACAAAGAGATAAATTACGGCATCTTTTTTTTAGCTATAAATTCACATTTAAGTAGCGTTATACAAATCCAAATATATTTTTTATATCAAAAAAGTGAGATATAGCCCTGTTTAGAGCATTACGGAATACAGGATATATTGCACGTTTATTTCCGCAATACCTGATACTCCAGACGGGCTAAAATCTTATACGCTCTTTACGCTAAAACAGGGTATAAATAAATTATGCCTTCATGTGTCATAATACTGATTTTCCCCTTGTTGATGCGCGTTTATTATTAAATCACCTCGCATATTCAGGCGCTTGTAGCAAAAGGACTCATATTCAAATGGAATATAAGCACACGCAAATTTAGCCAGATCAGCTATTAATTTACACGGCTGCAAAATAAACCCAATCAATTTAAAACAGACCTAATATGGCTATTAAAAAATCAGAACTTTATAGTTCTCTGTGGCAAAGTTGCGACGAATTGCGTGGCGGCATGGATGCATCGCAATACAAAGATTACGTACTCACTTTCCTGTTCCTCAAATATGTCTCTGATAAAGACCTCAACGACTCTAAAGCCATGGTTGTGGTGCCGGAGGGTTGCACCTTCCCGGATATTATTAAACTCAAAGGCGATAAAGAAGTCGGTGAAAAGCTTAATATCGTGCTCGATGGCATTGCCAAAGAAAACGAGCTGCCCTGGCTGGCTAATAAAGACAACGACTTTAACGATGAAGATCGCCTGGGCAAAGGCAAAGAAATGGTCGATAGGCTCTCCAGGCTGATTGGCATATTTGAAGGGCTGGATTTTGGCGGCAACAGTGCGCAGGGCGATGATCTGCTGGGTGATGCCTATGAATATCTGATGCGTAACTTCGCCACCGAGTCGGGTAAAAGCAAAGGTCAGTTTTATACGCCGGCAGAAGTCTCGCGCATTCTGGCCAAAGTGGTCGGCATCACTAAAGACACTGCACAAGATCAAACCGTTTACGACCCCACCTGTGGCTCCGGCTCGCTGTTATTAAAAGCCGCTGATGAAGCCAGCAATGGTTTAAGTATCTACGGCCAGGAAAAAGACGTGGCCACCACGGCACTATGCCGCATGAACATGATTCTGCATAATAATGCCGATGCCGAAATCGCACCCGGTGGACACAGTACACTGGCTGAGCCAGAATTTAAGCGCGACAACAGTGCTTTAAAAACCTTCGACTTTGCCGTGGCCAATCCACCGTTTTCCTTCAAGGCATGGAATACCGGCTTTACACCCACAGACGATTTATACGCCCGCTTTGAATACGGCATACCGCCAGAAAAAAATGGTGATTATGCCTTTTTACTGCACATACTAAAATCGCTAAAAAGTACTGGTAAAGCCGCCGTTATTTTGCCTCACGGTGTGTTATTTCGTGGCAATGCCGAAGCCGATATACGCCGCAACCTGATCAAGCAGGGCTATATCAAAGGTATTATCGGTCTGCCCGCCAACCTGTTTTACGGTACCGGTATACCTGCCTGTATTATTGTGATTGATAAAGCCGGTGCAAAAGGGCGGTTAGAAAATGACGATAGTGGCATCTTTATGATCGATGCCAGCAAAGGCTTTATGAAAGACGGCCCCAAAAACCGCCTGCGTGATCAGGACCTGCATAAAATTGTCGATATCTTTAATAAGCAGATCACGCAAAGCCGCTACAGCCGCATGGTCAAGTTTAGCGAGATTGCAGCCAATGACTACAACCTCAATATTCCGCGATATATCGACAGCTCCGCCGCAGAAGATCTGCACGACCTCAGCGCCCATCTTTGTGGCGGCATACCCCATGCCGATATAGCAGCACTGGAACAATACTGGCAAGTATTCCCCAGTTTGCGCAAAACACTGTTTACAAATGACCGGGAAGGCTATAGCAAAGCGCTAGTCAAAGCGGCTGAGGTAAAAAACACCATACTTGAGCATCAGGAATTTAAACGCTTTGCTGAAATCAGCCTGGAGTTATTTCATAACTGGAAAGACGCAGCCAATCTACCCGCACTTAGCCAGAGTGACTTCCCTAAAGACGTTATCCACCGCATTTCAGAAAACCTGCTCAACGCCTATACCGATGCACCGCTATTAGACCGCTACGACATGTACCAGATCATTATGAATTACTGGTCAGAAACCATGCAGGACGATGTGTATTTTATAACGCAAGATGGCTGGGTAGCCGCCAATAGCATCCGTGAGCTGGTGGTAAACAAAGGTGAAAAGCTCAAAGAAACGCCAGACCTGATTATCAATAAAGCCAAATACAAAGCCGAACTCATTCCACCCGAGTTAATTGTGCAGCGTTACTTTGCCGATGAACAACACAACATCGACACCCTGCAAGCCAGTGCCGATGCCAGCACTCAGGAGCTGGAAGCCTATGGTGAAGAACACGCTGTAGAAGGTGGCCTGTTAGAAGAGGCATTAACCGATAGCGGCAAAGTCACCAAAGCCAGTGTCAGCACAAGGCAAAAGCAAATTTCCGTCATTCCCGCGCAGGCGGGAATCCAGGAAGAAATCACGGCACTAAAACAGCTAAAAAAACTGCTGGAAACAGAAGCTGATAATAAAAAATTAGTAAAAGCAGCGCAGGAAGCCCTGGATAAAAAAGTCTTCCAGCAATATTCCAGGCTCAGCGAAGCCGAAAACAAAACCCTGATAGTGGAAGATAAATGGTTAGCCACCTTGCAAGCCAATATCATCGCAGAAATCGAACGGGCAACACAGCAACTCGCTAACCGCGTAAAAACTTTAGAAGAGCGTTATGAAGCACCCTTGCCAGAGTTAACAAAACAAGTGGAAACACTCAGCGCCAATGTCGATAAGCATTTGAAAAAAATGGGGTTGGTGTGGTGATGGAATTTGGTGATCTTTTTCAGGAAAATATAAACCGCAAGAGATTAAAAGAGACGGATCAGGTTGTTTTCATTGGTATGCAAGATGTTAATGAAAACGCAATAATTAAAACCTTTACCAAACTAAATTATTCACAAGTCAAAAGTGGTTTTACTTATTTCGAGAAAAACGATGTCTTAGTTGCGAAAATAACACCTTGCTTCGAAAATGGTAAAGGTGGTTTTGCTAATAACATACCCACAGATGTTGGTTTTGGTAGTACCGAATTTCATATACTGAGGGCTAAAGAACATGTAGATCCTAGATATGTATATTATCAAACCAAACGACCAAGATTTAGAAATGAATTAGAAGGGGAGATGGTTGGCAGCGCCGGGCATCGACGCGTGCCTTTAGCTTCCATCCGGAAGTTTGAATTAGAGACAGATCATTCAAAAGAAGAACAAACCGCCATCGCTAACGCACTATCCGATGTCGATGCCCTCATCACTTCATTAGAAAAACTCATCACCAAAAAACGCGCCATCAAAACCGCGGCCATGCAACAACTGTTAACCGGCAAAAAACGCCTTCCCCCGTTTGATAAAAACCACATCGGATACAAACAAACTGAACTGGGTGAAATACCGGAGGATTGGGAGGTATCCGAACTGTCGAAATTTGTTGGAGCATTAGATGCGGGAATTAGTGTAAATTCAGTGGAGAATAAAGCAGCATTTGGTCATGGGAAGGCAATCCTTAAGACTTCGTGCATTGCAGATGGGTATTTCTATCCTGATAAAGCCAAAGGTATTATTCCTAAAGATGTAGGGAGAGCAAGACTAAATCCTAAAAAAGGAAATATCATAATCAGCCGAATGAACACGCCTGACTTGGTGGGTGAAATCGGATATATCGATAATGACTATGATGATCTTTTTCTTCCGGACAGGTTATGGCAAACAAAATATATATCCGGTGTTAAGGTGTGCGGACGATGGCTAGCATTCATGCTGAACTATCCCGACGTAGCAAATCAGATTAAAGAGTCTGCAACTGGGACGAGTAATAGCATGAAGAATATATCTAAAGGTAGCCTTTTATCTACCTTACTTTTATCGCCACCATTTGAGGAGCAGGAAGCAATCGCAGAAGTTATTTCGTCAATGGATAAAGAACTAGAGAAATTAGAACAACGCCTCAATAAAACCCAACAACTTAAACAAGGCATGATGCAGGAATTACTTACTGGCAAAACGAGGCTTGTGTAAAACTGCTTGAAACCATGGTTATTGCTGTAAAACGTCTGATTTGATTGTGGCTGGCTTTCTTGTCAGAAAAAGGCTATCATTTTTCTGACAAGAATATGAGTATATAATCATGCAAGCTACTGAAAATAAAATAATAAATCGCATTTATGGTAATGGTAGGGGTTGGGTGTTTTTCAAGAATGATTTTGCCGGCCTGGGCCAGTCCGATGCGCTTGATCAGGCGCTAAGCCGTTTGGCTAAGGCAGGTCGTATTCGACGGGTGATGCGGGGTTTGTATGATTACCCTAAATTTAGTACTTTGTTGAAAAAAGAGCTAAGTGCTGATGTTGATCAGGTGGCGCATGCCCTGGCGCGGAAGTTCGGTTGGGAAATTCAGGTATCGGGGAATGCGGCTTTAAATATATTGGGTTTATCGACACAGGTGCCGACACGCTATCTCTATCATTCTTCCGGGGTGAGTAAAAGCTATGAGTTTGACAATATTACTCTGAGTTTTAAGAAGACTACTCTCAAGGATATGGGGCTTAAAGATGCAAATAGTGCATTACTGGTGCAAGCATTGAAGGCTTTAGATAAAAAAGTATTAAGCCAGAGCGAGCGACAGATTATTGTTGATTATTTTCCTAAACAGCAACATCAGAAGATTATAAAACATACACGTTATGTGACGTCCTGGGTGCATGAATTGATTAAAAGCTGTTTTGCTGGCGGATAGGTATATTAATGAAAAAAATTGCTCAACTTAGTGCTAAAGACCGGTCAGAATTATTTGTTGAAACCGCCCGCAGCAAAGGGCTCACTGCCGCCGCCGCCGAAAAGGATTTCTGGATTTGCTGGGTCTTGTTGAATATTTTCGAGCATCCTCAGTTAGCTCAGGTTTTACGTTTTAAAGGTGGGACTTCTTTATCAAAATGTTTTAATTTGATTGAGCGTTTTTCTGAAGATATTGACCTGATACTGGATTGGTCCGTAGTAACGGCAGAAGACCCCGAAGCAGACAGATCTAAAACTAAACAAAGTAAGCTCAATAAACAGATTAATATTGATGCACAGCAATATATACAAGAAACTATTTTGCCAGCTTTAGATGAAAGCATGGGTGGTGTTTGTGAATTGCTAATTGAAGATGCAGCTAAACATATAATCAAAGTCCGGCATCCAGCTGAGCACAATGATGGATATTTAAGAAATGAAATTCTGTTGGAAATTGGCCCATTAGCCAATATGTTGCCGTTTGGCACTTATCCCATTAAGCCTTATGCAGCCGAAATATTTCCGGATTTATTTGAAACATCTCAGATTATGGTAGAAGCGATTGTTGCGCAGCGAACGTTTTGGGAGAAAATCACAATTTTACACGCCGAAGCACATCGCCCGGATAACAAACCTTAACCTAAACGGTATTCACGACATTATTATGATGTCTATCGAATGTTGAAAAGTAATGTGGTTGAAGATGCTTTAGCTGATTTAAACTTATTAGGTGATGTTGTTCGGTTTAAACAGAAGTTTTATCCCGTAGCATGGGCTAGTTATGTAACAGCAACGATGCCAACATTAAAACTAATCCCTACAGCGGTAGTTAAAGCGAGTTTGAAAAAAGATTATGCTGCGATGCGCGATATGATTTTTGGTGAGTATGTCGATTTTGATGTGATGATAAATGAATTAACAGAGTTAGAAAAACGATTGAATACTATAGAAAGGAATTAGCAATGGCGGAAATAGGTCAACGCGAGCGATCCACACAACACCGTATAGTGAAGTTGTTCCAGAACAAACTGGCGTATGACTATTACGGAGACTGGCAAGACCGTGCCGATAATTCGAATATTGAAGAAGCCTATCTGCGAGCATGGCTAAGTAAACAGGGTGTTGATGAGACGATGGCGAATAATGCCATTCGTAAATTCAAACGGGCTTCGGGTATCGGTGATGGTAAGAAGTTGTATCACGCTAATAAGGCTGTTTATAGCGATTTACGTTATGGTGTAAAAGTACCGCAAGGACAAGGGCAACAGGATAAAACTGTTTTCTTGATAGACTGGAAGAACCCACTGAATAACGCGTTTGCCATTGCCGAAGAGGTCTCAGTAAAAGGTGAGAATACCAAACGCCCGGATATAGTATTGTATGTTAACGGTATTGCCCTGGGGGTGATTGAATTAAAACGCTCGTCAGTATCGGTTACTGAAGGTATCCGCCAGAATCTGGATAACCAGAAAAAGACTTTTATCCGGGATTTTTTTACCACCCTGCAACTGGTGATGGCTGGTAATGATACCGAAGGCTTGCGCTACGGCACGGTTGAAACCTCCGAAAAGCATTACTATGGATGGAAAGAAGAAAATCCGCTGTATAACCCTGATATCGATGAGCGTAGCAAAAAGCACTTGTCGGTCGGTGATGTTGATTACGCTGATGACCTTCTCGACTTCGACATTATTAATCTGTGCAATAAGGAACGCTTTTTAGAGATCATCCATAACTTTATTGTGTTTGATGCAGGTTACAAAAAGACTTGCCGTCAAAATCAATACTTCGGCGTTAAGGCTGCGCAAACTCGCTTAAATAACAACGAAGGCGGTATTATCTGGCATACCCAAGGCTCGGGTAAAAGCTTAACCATGGTGTGGCTGGCAAAATGGATTCGTGAAAATATAGCTAACGCTCGTGTCTTAGTGATTACTGACCGAACAGAGTTGGATGAACAGATAGAAGGCGTATTCTATGGTGTGGATGAGGAAATTTATCGTACTAAAAATGGTAAAGATTTAGTCGGCACTTTAAGTAAACCCGAACCCTGGTTGTTGTGTTCTTTAGTGCATAAATTTGCTCGGCAGGGTGATGATGACAATGCTAAAGCCACCAGTGATTATATAGCAGAGTTAAAAAGCAAGCTGCCGAGTGACTTTAAAGCCAAAGGCAATATTTTTGTGTTTGTTGATGAATGTCACCGTACCCAGTCGGGTAATTTACATAATGCCATGAAGACTATCTTGCCGGAAGCTACATTTGTCGGTTTTACCGGTACGCCGTTATTGAAAAAAGATAAACAAAAAAGCATCGAAATATTTGGCTCCTATATTCATACCTATAAGTTTGATGAAGCGGTGGCCGATAAAGTGGTATTGGATTTACAGTATGAAGCCCGCGATATTGATCAGTATATAAAATCGCCTGCGAAAATTGATGAGTGGTTTGAGGTTAATACCTGCGGCTTAACGGATATGGCTAAAGTTCAGTTAAAGCAACGCTGGGGGACGATGCAGAAGGTATTGTCCAGTAAAGATAGACTGGAAATGATTGTTAATGATATTTGGCTGGATATGAAGAAGAAGCCACGCCTAGCGGATGGCCGAGGGAATGCCATGCTGGTATGTGCGAGTATTTATCAGGCCTGTAAAGTGTATGAATTATTCAGCAAGACAGAATTAAAAGGTAAATGTGCCATTGTCACCAGTTATTTGCCGTCACCAGCCGATATTAAAGGTGAGGAGAGTGGGGAAGGTTTAACCGAAAAGCTGCATCAATATGAAATCTATCAACAGATGCTGGCCGATTATTTTGAAGTGCCTAAAGAAGAGGCGATTAAAAAAGCGGAAGAGTTTGAGACAAAGGTCAAGCAGCAGTTTAAGAAAGAGCCGGGGCAAATGCGTTTGTTGATTGTGGTGGATAAATTGTTAACGGGGTTTGATGCACCTTCGGCAACGTATTTGTACATCGATAAGAAGATGCAGGATCACGGCTTATTTCAGGCTATTTGCCGGGTAAACCGCTTAGATGGTGATGATAAAGATTACGGTTATATCGTCGATTATAAGGATCTGTTCCACAGTTTAGAAAGCTCGATTGGTGATTATACCAGCGGTGCATTTGATGCTTATGATAAGGACGATGTACAAGGGCTGCTGACTAATCGGCTGGAGACCTGCAAAGATAAGCTGGAAGAAGCCAGAGAAACAGTAAAAGCCCTGTGCGAACCGGTGTTACAGCCCAAGGAGCTGATTAACTACATCCGTTACTTTTGTGGTGATGTTGCCATAGCCGGCGATTTAAAGCTGAATGAAGCCAAGCGGGTGGCGTTATATAAAAACGTCGCAGCATTGGTGCGAGCTTATGCCAATATGGCAAATGAGATGCAGCAGGCGGGCTATAGTGTCCAAGAAATTATAGTGATTAAGGATGAGGTAGAGCATTTCAGTATTATGCGGCAGGAGATAAAGCAAGCCTCTAAAGATGAAGTGGACATGAAGCAGTACGAGCCAGCGATGCGCAGATTGATTGATACTTATATCCGCGCTGAAGACAGTGAAACGGTAGTTAATTTTGAAAAACTGGGTTTAATTGCGTTAATTGTTGAAAAAGCCAGGCTCAATCCAGCCGAGCCATCGAGCAGGAAAATCCCTGAAGCAATGGCCGAGACTATCGAAAATAATATACGCAAGGTGATTATCGACGAGCAACCGATCAACCCGAAATATTATGAAAAAATGTCTGAGCTATTAGACGCCTTGATTGCGCAGCGCCGCGAAGAAGCGATTGACTATGAAACTTACTTAAAAAAGGTAAAAGAACTGGCAGCAGAGATTTCTCAGTCAACTGGGGGAAAGTCTTATCCAGATTCTATGGATACCCGAGGCAAGCAATCGTTGTATGACAATCTGAATAATAATGAAGATTTAGTTGCACGTATTGATACCGCCGTCCGTTACACCAAGAAGGCGGACTGGAAACATAACCGCTTTAAAATGCGTGATGTTGAAAATGCTATTAAAGATGAGTTGGGCGAGTATGGTGAAAATCTTGAAGGGGTTATTGCTTTAATTAAAAACCAGTCTGAGTATGATTAATGAGTGAGACTAAACACTGGCTGACTGTGAGTGGTATTGATGTTCAAGTCGTTAGAAAGGCGATTAAAAACCTGCATCTTGCCGTTTATCCTCCCAACGGTCATGTGCGGGTGGCGGTGCCTGAACATGTAAGCGATGACAATGTGCGGCTGGCGGTGGTTGCTAAACTGAGCTGGATTAAAAAGCAGCAGCAGGATTTTAAAGATCAGCCGCGTCAGTCTGAAAGACAATATATTTCAGGTGAATGTCATTACTTTTTTGGACGACCTTACCGGCTTGAGTTAATTGAGTGCAGGGGGAAGCCTAAGATAAGTGTCTTGCAGATTGGCAAGCTTAAGATGAATGTTAACCCCGGCGCTTCTATTGCAAGCAAAGAACACTTGTTAACCGCCTGGTATAGAGCTGAGCTAAAGCAATGCATCTCTGGTTTATTGGATAAATGGCTGCCTATAGTGGGTGTGCAGGTTACTGACTGGGGGGTTAGAAAGATGAAAACCAAATGGGGCAGTTGTAATATTCAAGCCGCGCGTATTTGGCTAAATCTGGAGCTGGCTAAGAAGCCTGTTGAGTGTATTGAATATATCCTGGTACATGAGATGGTGCATTTATTAGAGCGTAAGCATAATGAGGCATTTAAAAATCATATGGATAGGATCTTACCCCAGTGGCGTAGCTATAGGATGCTGCTGAATAAGTCGCCTTTAAAGCATGAGGCCTGGGATTATTAAAGCTTGATTATACAGTTCGTTTGTTATTCCTTCTCCAGCTGGACAAGTAAGCTGGTTTCTATTTTTTAGCTCTTAATTTACATTTAAAGGTAATATAGCCAATTGCAAAAATCAAAAGTTAGCATCGGGTTAATTAAACCCAAAAGCCCGGAAAATGTCGGCTCTGTAATGCGTGCAGCAGGTAACTTTCGAGTCGATAGTGTTTTTTTTACTGGGAAGCGGTATCCTCGAGCGTTAAAACTTAAATCCTCTAGCGTGGATATGAGTCGTAAAATAAGTCAAAATATTCCTCTCACTGAAGTCACATGCCTTTTAGATAATATGTCTAAGAATATGAAAATAGTGTGTGTTGAATTTGCTGAGAACGCAATACCATTACCTGAGTACCAGCACCCGTGTCATGCGTTTTATATTTTTGGGCCCGAAGACGGTACGATTAGTCAGGAAGTCATAGATAGAGCGGATGCCGTTGTCTATGTGCCGACTATCGGCTGCATGAACCTCGCTGCAACGGTAAATGTTGTTCTGTATGATAGATCAGCTAAGTCTTTGCAAGACTTTTCAGGCAATGAGCTCATTTGCCAAAGTCGTGATATTAATAATAATTTAAAGGTTTCCCGGAAAAGTACTTAAATGGATTCCTGATTACCCATAACTCTCAGCTATCTTCGTCATTCCTGCATGCTTTTAGCAGGAATCTCGTGGCTTAATCAAAGATTCCCGATAAAGCTTGTGCCCAGCTTGACTGGGTAGACTTCGGGAATGACGAGACTCTTAACATGCTGATATTTTAGGATTTTTTTAATTTGGCTGTGAGTTGTACGTAATCAGGAATGGATTTGTGGTGAATGATCATTTATATCCAGGTTTTTGCCGGCTAGCAATAAGACATTGCGCATGCATTAACGATTAAAATTTATCTACGAGATTTTAAATAACTCTGTGCAATTGCAAGTTCACGTTCGAGCTAGTTGCAGTCATTAGTGTTTTTACGTATTCTCCTGTGGATTTATCTCGATGAGTTGATTTGATATCTCCAATCGGTATAATTTAGCTAGTTTGACTGCTATTTTCTGGTATTCGAATATTGAATGAACTCAGTCAGACTACGAATTCATGTGTCTGTTTTTGATGATTTTATCAAGAGCCTCAGGTATTTTGTTAGTATTAATCTTGCCCGGCTTGAAAAGAAATTTCCTGAAAGCAAGGCAATGTCAAATAGAGTTGATTATAGAATTATGTCGTAAGAACGAAGGTGTTAAGCAACTCGGCTGGCTTTTTTATCATTACCTCTGTAGTGTCTTACCCCGTTTGTCTATGCGATATTGGCTGCTATTGAATTTATAATATGTGTACCTTTTGCTCTATGTGCAAAAATTTACCTTGTATAAATTAATTTGATTTCGTTTACGAACGGTTTTAAACTTTGTAACTAAATTTCCCTCGGTGTTTTTTTAGTACCTCATAATTATTTGGTGGATTTATTGTGCCTGGATACCTAATACTGAAAAGTTCAACGATCCTTATACTGCTGATATTATCGAATGCAGTAGCCTTCGGATCTGAAAATCAGGAGACTGAGAAAAACTCTTCATCCACATTGGATAGAATTGAAGCGGGAGCTGAAAGTCTAGTTAAAGATGCCAAACAAGAAACTGAAAAAGTTCGGAGGGAAGTTAATAGTTATGGTCAAAAGGAGCGCCAGAAACTAGATCAATTAAGTGCTGATGCATTACAAGATCTTGGCGCCAGGGCGCATTATGATCTTGCTGTCGTCAATCGGTTTCCATCAGCATCACAATGTGCAGACTGTCACCCTAGAGAATACCAGGAATGGGCGGCATCACCCCATTCTTATGCTCAAATCAGTCCCATGTTTAATGCGATGCAAGCTACTTTTATTAAACGTAGTAAAGGGACTAATGGTGATTTTTGCATACGTTGCCATACCGAGGTGGGTATGACACTTAAGGAACCTTTATTTACCGCAAATGCAAATCGTAGTGCAGTGTCAAGACAAGGCATTACATGTGTTGTATGTCATCGCATTGAAAAGCCTTATGGGCGAGTAAGTGGCCGATTTGGTCTGGAACAAGGTTCTATTAATGCTCCTATGTATGGTCCACTTTCCAACGAGATTCTTAAACAGGTTATCGATAAATACAGTGTGTCTCCTGCTCCGGACATAAAGCCGGGTAGTGAACGTATTCATTCGAAGGCGGACAAAAGAGCATATTTCTCAACCGCACAAATTTGCTCCATGTGCCACGATGTGAATTCACAAAACGGTTTTCGCCTGGAGGCGGCTTATACTCAGTTTCTTAATTCGCCCGCCAAAGCACGAGGCGAGGTTTGTCAGGATTGTCATATGGGTAAAAAACCGGGGATAAAATCCGGTTATGCAAAAGGACCTGTTGCGCATATAGGCGGGTTACCCACACCGATACAGAAAGTTACAAATCATTCATTTCCTGGACCTGATTATCCGATTGTACACCCGGGGATATTTCCACACTCTACTGAAGGACCTGAGATTGCATCGTTTGAAGACTGGTTTAGTTTTGATTACAAGGCTGGCTGGGGCTCTGATGTATTTGAAAGCGTAAATAATGATGGACACGCTTTTCCTGAGGCCTGGAAAAGTCATAGAAAAAGACGCCAGGCCTATGAGTTTATCCAGCTGCAAATTGAACGTATGGCTAATTTTGATGTCGCACGTTACCAGTTGCTTAGACGCGGTTATCAGTTTGGGAAATTTGTTGTTGAAGAGAATAACGATGAACAGATAGCCTTTAATGTCGAAATAAAAAATGGAACCGACGGACATAATGTGCCGACTGGTTTCGATTCGGAAAGGCTGGTATTCGTGCAGGTGACTGTTGCCGACGTGGAAGGCAAAGTCGTATTCCGTTCCGGAGACCGCGACCCGAACGGCGATGTTCGAGATTTCTTATCCCGTTATGTACATAACTGGGAAGTGCCTGCTGACCCATATCTACTCTCACTTGAATCAGACTTTTTGGGGCTGACTATCCGTGGAGGATACCGTCCTGAAATCCTGACAGTGAATTATTCTCAGACAGCACTTCCGTTTATCCGCCCGAATACTGCATCCAGCTTACTTACAGGAAGACCTCCGGATACTAGGAAGTTAGTCAGGTCCCTGTCTCCTGGCGGTACACGTTGGGGCGAATACAAAGTCGATGCAAAGGCATTGACCGGGAATGGACCTTATACTGTTAACCTTAAATTTATTTCCCAGATGATGCCAGTACATTTGACCTGGGATGTCAGTGGTGTGGGTTTTGACTATGGCCTGTCTGCGAAGGAGGTTGCGGATCGAATAGTAAAAGGAGCTATGGTCTTATGGGAGCTCAATATTGTGCTGGACAAAAAATCTGGCGTATTGGATTTGACGCCAACTGAAGATCAGATTATGAATTCACCGCCGCAATTGCATAAAGAATCCTGGTTGCTAGATCTGGAACAAATTTTTTAGGGTCACTTCAATGTATACATCCTTTCTCAAAATAGGCAAGGTAACAGTATGAAGATACAAAACCCGGGAATCAGGGTAATGTTTGCTGTTAATCTAGTGTTTTCAGCAATAATAATTAGCTACCCTAGCCAGGGCTATGCTCAGGAACAAAATATTCACCATGAAGCTTTAACTGCCTGGAATAAGGATATGGCTGAAGCCCAACAGTTAAAAGAACGGGCGCATCAAGCATTTAAAAAAGATATGGCACATGCTGAAACACTCAAAAATCAGGCTGATGCGGACCTGGAAAATGAGATGCAAAGAGCCAAAAGCAGAGTTCAGAATGCCGAAAATGAAGAATTTGATGCTGCCATATCTGCTGCTATAAAAATCAAAAGCGAAGCTATGACTGGGTATAACCATAAATTAGCCGAAGCAGAGAAACTAAAAAACGAGGCATCCAGGCGTTTTGTAAGCAATCTTGATAAGGCTAGAAAAAAAGTAGATGCAATCGGGCAGGATGCGGAGCGCAAATTTGACCAGGAAGAGGCCAAGGTTAAATCGCTTGTCGACGGTCATAAAGCAACGGCTAAAAAAGCACATCATCCTAAAGCGATTTCTTTGTCCGAGTCGGGAACCAAGTTATCTAAAGATGATCTGAAAAACATAACTGAATTGCCTGAACGCATTCAGCAGACAAAATTGAGTACACGCTCAATTCCTCTACAAGAAGTACCTGAGCGCCCTGATACACTTTTTCATCTTGGTGATTCTTTTTTCGGCAGTGGCCCAATTAGTAAAGGATTCGAACTTCCAACAGGGGCTGTATGGCAGCCGCAGTTTTTTCCTTTTGGAACTTTTAGCACCGCAGTGCAGACTTCCGATGATGGAAACCAGCAAGTCAGCGAATGGGTTAACTCGCTGGATATTTATGGTAACTTGAATCTTACGCCGACAGAACGACTACTAATCGGTTTTACACCATTTGATAATAACGGTCAGTTCTCTGGTTACAATATATATCCGCAAGGGGAGGGTGTCGATGCAACTAATGGTCATATACAAGTACTGTTTTTTGAGGGACGCTTCGATAGTCTTTTTCCTGGACTGAAAAGCTCAACCGGAAACTGGGCCAGTTTTGACTTTGCTCTGGGTCGACAACCGGTTAATTACCAATCGGGAATATTGATTAACGATACCATAGACTCGGTAGGTATTACACGGACATCTTTGAACCTGTTTGGTAGTGCTGAAGCGACTATTACCGGTTTGTTTGGCTGGAATTTTATTAATCGTAATAATAATATACGCGATGATAAAGCCCAGTTAATAGGTTTATTTTCCACCTTCAATTATGCTGAACACCAGATAGAAGCGGATATAGTTGTGGTTTACGATGTTAATGACAGTAATCCCAGTAATGGGTTAAATTTTGCTTTTTCCTCCTACCAGCAATTATGGGGAGTACTGAATACAACATTTAGTTACAACCAGTCGATTGGATTAAATAAAGACACATCACTTGCACAAACAGGTGCGCTGCTACTTTCCCAGTTTAACCTAACCCCACCTTATACGGTCGATAATGCTTATATGAACGTATTCTGGGGAATTGGCGAATTTACCTCTGCCGCACGAAATTTCAATGCAGGAGGGCCTTTGGGTCAGGTCGGTCTGTTATTTTCTGCATCAGGTCTTGGAAGTTATGGACCGGCGTTATCCAATGATGCGCAAAACACGTTCGGAGGCGCTATCGGATATGAACGATATCTGGGCTCGATTCATAGAAAGATTATCTTTGAATTCGGAGGCGTTACCAAAGACAGTGCAATCGCTTTTGGTGCTCAATTTGAACAAGCACTAGGCAGTAATTTTTTATGGACTCTGGGTTCCTATGTGAGCCATCAGGAAAATCATAAGCGTAGCGTTGGTTACGGTGTTCGCTCGGTTTTTAGCGTCTTTTTTTAATCTAGCAAGCAGGATTCCTTCATGAAGTTTATCGCTACGATCATTTCAAAAAAGCTGATTGCCTGGCCTTTACTTGCCTTTCCTGCGCTCTACATGTTGTTTCTATCTCAGAATGGTAGTCTGGGTGCCTGGAAATATTCCGATATGCAGGACTTTTTTGGCAACACAGCAATTAGTTGTTTGATATTTGTCTTGTGCCTGACTCCACTGAAACAGTTATTTCCCAAATGGCCTGTTATCGCCGCATTGAATGTTCACCGACGCGCGATTGGAATTAGTTGCTTTCTATATGCATCATTTCATGCCTTTCTTTATGTCAATCAGGCAGACGGACCAGCGGAAATTGTCAGGGATTTTCAGGAGCCGGACTTATTTTATCTTTTTTTTGGACTGACTGGCCTATGTCTGCTGGTTCCTTTATTTCTCACCAGTAATAACTTCTCAGTAAAACATTTAAAATATAAGTGGTGGAAACGTCTGCATCGCATCGTCTATTTAGCTGCATTTGTTTTGTTTATGCATCGCGGGTTTGGCGAAAATGAAGATTTATTCGGCACTTTGCTTATGTTTCTGCCATTGATTGTATTGGAAGCTATACGCATAGGCAGAAACTTTTTACAATTACTGTTGAAACAAACACCTACAAAAAAGTCTCTGCCAGTACCTGTCTGGAACGATGAAAAGTTATTCCGTGTGGATAAGATTGTGGTTGAGTCGGATCAGGTTCATTCGTTTTACTTGAAACCGGGCGAAAAATTTAAATTGCCGAATTACAACCCCGGTCAATTTTTGACTTTTCGCTTTGACATACCTGGACAGGACAAGCCTGTGGTTCGTTGTTATAGTCTATCTGATGCGCCGGGTAATGATTATTTTCGAATTTCAGTAAAACGCATTCCAGCACCTCGTGACAAACCCGAATTACCGCCGGGTCTTTCTTCTTCTTTTTTGCACGATCAGGTTATACAAGGCGACAGTATTAAGGTGCTTGCTCCAAACGGTAATTTCTGTCTTTCTGAGACAGATAAACTCAATAAAATTGTCATGATAGGTTCTGGTATCGGTATTACTCCAGTACTTAGTATGCTGAATCACCTGCATAAAGTCGGCATTAAAAGAGGATCAGATATCTGGTTTTTTTATGGTGTTCGCAATGGCAGTGAACAGATTATGAAAGATCACCTGAAAACAATTGCTCAGGCAAACAAGCATCTTAAGCTTCATGTTTGCTACAGTGCTCCTGAAGATCAGGATATTCTGGGAGAGGATTACCATATTGAAGGCCGTGTTTCTCTGGATTTATTGAAACAAAAACTGCCAGGCAATGATTTCGATTTTTATTTCTGTGGCCCGGGGCCGATGATGGCGGATTTAGCTGAAGGACTGGATTTATGGGGAGTAGCCGATGAGCGCATTCATTTTGAAGCATTCGGACCATCTACCGTCAAGCGCAAATCAGCTGCAGTCAAAGCCGATAATCAATATCAGGTGAAATTTGATCAGACTGGAAAAACTCTGACATGGACAGGCGAAGCAGAGTCTACTCTTGAATTTGCAGAGACTAATGGCATTACACTACCTTTTGGCTGTCGTATGGGGAATTGCGGCTCATGTAGCCAGAAACTGCTTAAGGGCGAAGTTCATTATCCTGTAGCACCCTCCTTTACACCTGAGGAGGGCTATTGTCTGACGTGTAGTTCTATTCCGGCATCTGATATAGAATTGGCTTCATAACCTCCAAATCAAGCAATACTTTGTTTTTCCTGTCTAGCTTTTGATGCAATTTCGTTATAGATAGATGTTATTTTTTATGTCTCATTTTCCTGTAATAACAACATAGCAATTTCACCCTCATGAGTGATCGTTACATCGACGGTAATTGGCTGGCAGCAAACATGGCAGTCTTCGATATAGTTTTGATGAGTTTCAGAGCCGTCAATAAACATATCTATGCTTTCCCCGCAATATGGACATTGCTCTTTTCTTTCTTCTAGTTCATACATAATAAATTACCTCTGCTTAAGATTGATCAAAAAAAACATAATACTTAAGGATCCAGGTTTTAATAATATCCGAATAAATTGGTACTTTTAAATCATTAGAAAGACCGTCATTCCTGTATGCTTTTAGCAGGAATCTGGATGTTTATAGACTAGATTCCTGCTAAAAAACTGCGGGGGATGACGGGTTTTATTAAATCTCCATTTCTAAGTTTATGTCATCAACACTTGTAATTCAATGCTAGATTCAACTCTGAAGTGCAATTCCAGTAATCATGCTGCCTCTCGCTCAGTCGCATAAATATGACAACGCTACGCTGCACTTATTAGTTAAATCTAAGAATTAATAAAATAGCAATATTTTCAGCAAAAATGAACAAATAAGCTAAGGCAGCGCGCAATAAATAACCTACCTCATATTGCGCAGGATTTTTGTTTGTCTTCTAGGCGTAGAAATAGGCACATAGCAGGCTACGTAACTATTTCTACAACTCAGAAGAAGGACAAAAAGACTAGCAA
>Ga0208648_1000302_pt1 | contig 52870 bp, 35 predicted proteins | sample AntAceMetag02UKL_FD_184772 | JGI IMG/M metagenome (GOLD analysis project Ga0208648, IMG submission 184772) | Saline lake microbial communities from Ace Lake, Antarctica - Antarctic Ace Lake Metagenome 02UKL (SPAdes) (version 2) | ecosystem: Environmental > Aquatic > Non-marine Saline and...
CATTATCAAACAACCCTGTATTTCCTGTTTTTTTGTATATTTGTGTTTTCATAATTATTTGTTTTATTTGATGCAAATATACGAATAATTATTTGAATAACAATGATTTAATTAATAGAAGTCCCCTTAATAAATTTATTGTCGGCATTATAGAATTCCAAAACTTTTTCGGTTCTAAGATCAATTTGCATTAATCCTTCAGCAGTACCAAGCCATAGAAACTGTTTTTTATCAATGATAATGGAAAAGATATTATTTGAATACACATTTTCATCAAAAGAATAAAAGAGGAATGATTCCTCCATTTTTTGTGCTAGTCCAAAGCCATAGGTTCCAATCCAAATGTTGCTTTCTCTGTCTTGAAATATTGTTTTTACATAATTACTTATTAGTCCATTTTCTTCATTATAGAATTTAATGTCTATAAAGTCTTTTTTATCTAGGGAATAGTTCAGCTTACAGATACCTAATCCAAATGTACTAACCCATAAATTTTGTTCATTATCTTCGAAAACACTTTGCACATTTTCAAGATTAAGACCAATATTATCACCAACTTTAAAGACGGTAATTTTATTGTTATCAGAAATTGACAAATTATATAATCCCGCTTCAGATGTCGTAACCCATACTCCAGATTTATTATTCTTTTTAATAATAGAAGTTACATTGAAAGATGGAAAACCATTCACGGATTCTATTTTTGAAAGATTATTATTAATTATCTTTCTTTTATATAGACCATTGTTTGTCCCTATCAAAATTATATTTGTTTCAAGACATACAATTGATGAAATGATATTGTTGGGCATTTCATACACTTTAACAGTATGAGTTTCTTTTTCAATCCTATATATACCCTCTGTTTGAGTTGATATCCATTTATTCCCGACATTGTCTTCAGTAATTCCGGTAATAATTGTGTTTAGTCCAGATCCAATTGTATCAAACTTACCTTTATTATAGTATGATACATTACCATTACTATGTCCAAGCCACATGATTCCTTGATTATCAATATATGTTACAGAAATAAAATCATCAGAAAGTCCATCTTTAGTTTTAAATTGTTCAATATTTAATCCATTATATTTAGCAAGACCTTCACTTGTTCCAATCCACAAGTATCCATTTTTGTCTTGGATTATGGTATTAATAAAATTGTTTGGAAGTCCCTTTTCAATATCAAATACTTTGAATTTTATCTTTTGCCCATATGCAGAGGATAACATGATAAAACATGATGATAAAGCCAAAAATATTTTAAACCAATTTTTTAACATAAAAAATGAATAAATATTATAATAATACAATAATAGTGAATTTTGTTTAAAAGCAATAATAAAAACTTAATTTACTTTCGAGGTGCAATAATGATTGAGGATTTAGGTCTTGGTATACCGCCAATTGGTATTGTATAAAAAGGAAGTGCTTCCCCGTATTGGTTACGGATATAAAAAACAACATTGTTGTTGTGAATATTTGCCGTTTTATTTTTGTGCATTTGAATGTCAAGAGATGAGTTCTTCTCTTTTTCAAGAATTGTATGTTCACTTACAACCCACTTTTTATTGGGAGATTTTTTAATTTCTACGGCTTTTCTTAATACAGAAACAAAGTATAATTTGCCATCATTGTCCCAATCAAAATTAGATTGTTTAATTGATATTACCTTGTCATCAATATATGGGTAAATATGAGATATTTCTGAAGCATTATTATGAAGCCTAAATGAGTATTCAAAAGTAAATGAGTTGCTCCCTTCAACCGATTCATTTATATTAGGCTTTGTACTTAAATATAAACGATATAAATTTCCGTCATCACCAGATATTCCTTGAATAATAATTTTTATAACATATCCCCCGTATACTTTAGAAAGTTCACCCTCTGTTGGACTTATAGGTCTAAACGTATACCATTTGTCATCATATTTTGTGTTATTGTAGAATATTTTTTCAGCAAGCAAGTTCCCACTACGATACTTTCCAACCGGATCAACTCCTTGTGCATCAATATGTGTAAAACTGCTTTTACCTCCGTATACGGAAAATTTTATTTTAGTATTGAAAGCAAACTTTTTTTCATCATATTTACCTGAAACTTCTGGGTCAAAGACACGAATATAAACAGGGTTTTTATAGTCTTCCGGTATCACAAAGAAAAAGATTTGACAAAAATCATCATCTCCCCATGATTTATCAGCATTACCTCCGAATGTTACCAAAAATGGTATATTCTCTTCTTTAGCCGGAATGGGTTGCCCACTAATTTTAAGTATGCATATAGTAAAAAATAATATGGCAAAAGCAATTTTCATTAAAATTCAACAAATATATAACATTACATCAATTTACAAATCACAAAAATCAATTATCTGTATTAACAAGCACTTTTTTATTTACACAATTGTATTCAATCTCTCCATATGAATTTGTTCCAATAACGCCAAGTTCAATTGTATACATTCCTTCCATTGGATATTTATGTATAACGTATTCTCCAACAACTTTTGTGCCATCACCCATATCCCAAAAGTATTGAACTTTTGACAAACTTGGTAAACGTTTTATTGAAGATTTTATATAAATTGATTTACTAACTATAACAGTATCATGAATTAGAATCTCTGCTTGATTAATTTTTTCAATATTTAAATCATAACTAGCATCATTCTTAAAAATCTCACCAGATATTGTGTTAATAACATTTAAGTTTATTGTATAGAATCCTGGTTCTGCGAAACAATGGCTAATACTTGCTCCTCTATGTTTTGTTCCATCACCCATATCCCATTCATATTCTAATGGAAGAGAGTCTGAAAATATTGAGTTTTCTTCATAAAGATCAAAGCATAAATTTTCATATTCCAGACTGTCACATTCTGAAAATACTGGATATTCAAAAACAATACTAAAAATATCATCTGATCCGTTTTTATTCGAGCAAAAATATCCAGTATCCATAGATGAATTACATATATACCCAAAGTCATCGAATGTAGTATTAAAATTAGTATCAAGAGCTACAAGATTAGACCACCCGGATTCTATTTTATCAGAATAATAAATATCAAGTCCACCTTTTCCATTATTTCTATCAGAGCTAAAATACAATCTATCAGATTTATGAATAAATGGAAACATTTCTTTTCCACTGGAATTAATAAGATTTCCTAGGTTTTGAGGTTCACTCCAAACAGAGTCAATTTTTCTACAAAAATAAATATCAGAGTTTCCCATACCGCCTTTCATATCTGATATAAAATATAATGTATTTCCATCTTCAGAAATTGTAGGATGAGCATAATTGAAATCTTGTTTTACAAATCCTAAGGTTTTAATATTTGAATATTTACCATCAATCAGCTCTGCTTTGAAAATGCCTAATGTATTTTTCTTTCTTGTAATATCCTTAATTTTTTTGAACACTTTTTGAGATCGAGTAAAATATACTGTTTTATAATTATTTGTAAAGCACATAGGGCCTTCATTATATAATGTTGTTAAACCTTGTGAAAATATATCCGAGCCAGTCTGGTTCCCCAATGAATCTTTAATTGATATATAAATATCAGATAAATAATTTCCATCTTGTTCATCAAGAATTACTATGTAATTATTTTTTCTATCAGAACAGAAAGTTATTTCATCTTTGTAAAAAGCAGGACCAAATTCTGAGTATTCCGTATTTAATTCAAGTAATTTCTTTTGATAAGTTTGACCATTTAAATAATTGGCAGATATGCAAATCAATATTAAGATGTAAATTATTTGTATTCTCATATATTATAAAAATCTTGCACTTACTGATTTTGAAACATACATAAACCTATATAATAAAAATAGTTCATGCGAACCACTGTTAAAAGATCGTAATTTTGATGTTGTAAAGTCATACGAATAAGCTAATGTAAACTGAGAGTTGATATTTAATTTTAAAAGAGCTATTACAGCATCACTAGATCTGTATGATAATCCAAATCCTAAAAGTTCCTTGTAGTCAACAGCTACAGTGGGTTCAAATTGTATTCCACTTGTTATATTCATACGAATTAGCATAGATGGTTTCAATGAATATTCAGTATTCAACTTGTAATTGTATCCACCTGCTAATAAGAAATTATAATCTTTAAAATTATGTCTGGCATTAAATCTTCCCTTAGCTTCATTTAAGTGATGAGAAAGCAAATAAGGTATTGAAAAACCAATAAAATAATCGTCAGTATTATAATAGGAGCCAAAGCTAAAATTTGGAAGAATTGAAACTGGTGTATTTTGAGAATAAACAGGGTCTAACTCATTTATAACTATTGCTTCTGATAATCTTGCTTGCATTAAGGATATACCAGCATTCATGCCAAGAGAGAGTTTTCCATTCCATAATTTAAAACGATAAGCATAGCTCCCAAATATGCCATTATCATAACTTTTTCCTATAACGTCTCGATACAATAATAATCCAACAGATATATTTTGTTCTTTTTTAAGGGGAGTATGAATTGAAACTGTATTTGTAGTAGGCGAACCGTCAAATCCAAGCCATTGATTTCTGTATGATGATGAAACAGCAAGCACATCATATGAACCAGTATAAGCGGGATTTGATGGTAATCCATTTAAAGTATATTGACTCAACAATTGAGTATGCTGAGCATTTGCCAAATTAAGCAAAACCAATATAAACAATATGGATATTAAAATTTTCATTATCTGTTTATCATAATATAACCATTATAAGTTTTACCATTTAATTCAATTACATAAAAGTATGTATCATCTGGCAATGGTTTACCATTATCATTTTTACCATCCCAAGTATTATTATATTGTTCCATTTCAAAAATTAGCTTTCCCCATCTATTAAATACACTTACTTTATTTTGATAACTATCAATTCCGGGAATTTCAAAGAAATCATTAAAACCATCATCATTTGGAGAAAATCCATTAGGAATTTTAAGATCACCAATTGATATTGAAACGTCATCATAATCTGAACATGCTCCATTTTCAATTGTCCATTTTAATACTGTAGTTCCATAAGAAAGTTCAGAAATAAATGTTTCGGGATTATATATATCATGAATATTTGCATTTCCAGAAACTATGGTCCATTCTCCATAACCCTCTGCAGGAGTATTGGCTTCGAGATTTGTTTCAAATATATAATCTAAAACCTGATCGTTACCTGCATCAGTATTTTCGGGTGGTTTGTAAAAAGTGATTTCCACATCATCTGAGTCGAAACAAATACTATCATTATTAATATCCCAAGTTAAGGTGTAAACACCATAATCAGGGGCTGTTATTATTGTATTATTCTTTGATGAATCTGGATTGAATATAAATGAGACAGGATTAATCCAATTACTATTTCCAGAGAAATATGTAGCATTCAACTGACATTCAAGACCACAAACAGCAGAATCTATTCCTGCTAATGCTATTGGCTGACTAAGTACTTCGATATTAATGCTAGAATCTCTAAAACAAACCCCATTGTCTACAGTATATGTAATATTATGATTGCCTATTCCTGCGGATATTGGATTAAATGTTGAAGCCGATACACCTGCTCCTGCCCATGTTCCTCCTGAATCTCCATTTATAAGGTTATTTAAATTTATTGAAGCATCAGTTTCACATATTTTACTATTTGATATTCCCCATGAAGGATTTGGCAAAGCAAGAACTGTAATATCAAAGCTTGTAGAATCAGAATTATTTGCTACATCTTCCACTTTATATTTTAAGGTTGTTATACCAATAGGAAATATTGAACCAGAACTTAGTCCAGTACCATCTGTTTGAACCAGACTGGCCGAACAATTATCAGAATAAATTGGTAATGTATAAGTAACAATGCTATCACATGTAATGATATCTGAAACAGCATCAATGGTAGGCCACTCATTATCTGAAACCAAAATCACAAAACTACAAATATCAAAATTTCCATTAATATCAGTAATTGTCCATGTAATATTTGTAACCCCAATATTAAATTCATATCCACCTAGTGTTGATAAAGAGTTTAATGAATTAGTTATATTATCAATTCCACAATTATCATTTGACAAAATTGGATCAAATTCATTTGCATTTACTGTATATGTACATAAACCAATATCAGTTTCAACCACCAGATTTGAGATGCAAGAAAATGTAGGAAGCTCGTTATCAATAACTGTAATATCATAAGAACAACTATCAATATTTCCATTATAATCAATAGCATACCAAATTACATTTGTTGTTCCAGTATTGAATGAATATCCGTTGAGAGTAGTATCTCCATTGATATTATTATATAAACTATCAATTCCACAATTATCAGTAACAGGGAAAGGATCAAGTACTGCACTAGTAATAGTATATGAACATGCACCAGAGTCAGTATTAAATAATTGATCTGATACACATGTTATTTCTGGAGGGACAGTATCTCGCACTGTAATTGTAAACTCACATGAATCAATGTTACCATAAAAATCAATAACATACCAAGTAATATCCGTTGAGCCTGAAGAAAGAACAACACCATTAAGAGTATTATCTAAATTAATATTGTTATAAATACTATCTACTCCACAATTATCATCTGGTGATATTGGATCAAATTCATTTCCTAAAACAGTATAAGTACATACTCCTAAATCAGACTCTACAGTTTGACTCAGAATACAAATCATTTCAGGATTTTCATTATCAGAGACAGTTACATCAAATGAACAAGAATCTATATTTCCAGCTACATCACTTACTGTCCATGTAATAGTTGTAGTACCTAAAGGTAATATTGCTCCGTCTAAGGTACCTGTATTAGTAAAATCGTTGCTTGTTGAATCGAGCGTGCAGTTATCTGTCAGTGTATCTGGAGCCAGCATAGAACCTATAACTGTATATGAACATACTCCTGGGTCTGTATTAAAAAACTGATCTGGTAAGCAAGAAATAATTGGAGCTTGTGTATCTTCAACAATCACATTAAATGAGCATGAATCAATGTTCCCAGAGAAATCAACAATATACCATGTAATAAATGTAGTTCCAATAGAAATATTTTCTCCAACTAAAGTACTGTCTATATTAAAGCTATTATAAATGCTATCTATCTCACAATTATCAGTAGTAAGAGTTGGTTGAAATTCATTTCCGATTACTGTGTATGAGCATGAATCTAGATCTGCTGATACAATCTGGTCGAGTAAACAATCAATAATTGGATTTTCATTGTCTTCAACTGTAATATCTGCAGTACATGTATCTGAGTTTCCTGCAATATCTTCAACTGTAATAGTAACAGTAGTAATTCCTAAACCTATTGTTATTCCTGCAAGTGGACTTTGAGTAATAACTAAACTTGCATTAGGTGTACAGTTATCATTTGCACTAATACCTAGAGTTAAATCTGGTACCATTGCATGACAACTGGCATCGGCAGATAAAGTCTGGTCTAATGCACAAACTGTAATAACTGGGTCTGTATTATCTTCAACAATAATATCAGCAGTACAATTAGTGAAGTTTCCACTTGTATCTGTTACAGTTATTGTAATAATTGCAGTTCCAAGTCCTATTGTTGAGCCTGCTATAGGATTTTGTGTTATTGATAAACTTGAAATAGGAGTACAATTATCTGTAGCACTTATTCCTGTAGTTAAATCTGGGACAATAGCCTCACAGTTTACATCAGCAAAAAGTGTTTGATTCGATGCACATGTAGAAATAATTGGATCTTCATTATCTTCTACTGTAATATTCATATTACACAGTGATTGATTGCCATTAATATCATTTGCTGTCCATTCAACATTAGTTGTTCCAACACTAAATGACCAACCAACTAAAGTACTTGTAGTAGAAATATTATTTGTATTACTTGAAATACCACAATTATCAGTTGCAATTGCATTTAATGCGTTATTAGTTATTGTATAAGAACAAGTTCCAGGATCTGCTGAAAATATCTGATCTGATGGGCATGTAACTAAAGGAAATTCACTGTCATTTACAGTAACAGTATGAGAACATGTAGAAGGGTTCCCATTTATATCAGTTATTGTCCAGTTAATTATTGTTGTACCAGTATTAAATATTGCTCCATCTAATGTATCTGAACCATTGAAACTATTAGTAATACTTAAAATACCACAATTATCTCCAGTAATTGGGTCAAGTGAGCCAATGTTGGAATTAGTGTAAGTACAAAAACTAAGATCAGTATCAAATATTTGATTAGTATCACAAGTTATTGTTGGATACTCGGTATCGAAAACATTAACATCAAATGAACATGTATTAGTGTTCCCATTTACATCATTTATTGTCCAAATTACATTGGTTGTGGGAAGAGAAAATGCTACACCTGCAAGGCTAGTTCCTCCATTTATATTATTATAAATACTATCTACTCCACAATTATCATCTGGTGATATTGGATCAAATTCTGTTCCTATAGTTGTATATGTACAATCACCAAGATCGGTAAATTCATTCTGAGGCGGAACACATGATATAGTGGGTGGTGTATTATCTACCACAATAATATCTGTTGTACATGTAGCTGGATTTCCTGCTAAATCTGTTACTGTTATGGTAACAGTATTTGTCCCTATTCCAATTACAGAACCAGCAACAGGACTTTGTATAAAAACTAGACTGGCATTAGCAGTACAATTATCACTTGCAATAGTTGTTGGTATTAGATTAGGTACAGTAGCCTGACAGTTTGCATCTGCAAAAATAGTTTGATCTGTGGGACATGAAATTAATGGATCTTCATTATCTTCAACTGTTATAGTATGTGAACATTGAGAAGTAAGTCCATTTACATCTGTTACAGTCCAATTAATAATTGTTGTTCCAATATTAAAAGTTTCTCCATTTAATGAATTTGTTGAATTAAAACCATTTTCTAAACTTGAAACCCCACAATTATCATCAGTTACTGGGTCTAGAGAAGTTGAACCAGTTAGAGTATATGTACAAACTCCTGGGTCTGTATTGAATGTTTGATTTGTAGCACAAGTTATACTTGGGTTCTCATTATCGATAACATTAACAGTAAATGAACATGTATTAGTAAGTGATGCATTATCAGTAATTGTCCAAATAACATTAGTTAGGCCAGTAGGAAAAGCATAACCAGCCAGACTTGATGCTCCATCAATACTGTTTGTGACACTAGCTATTCCACAATTATCATTAGTCGCTGATGGGTCGAATTCAGTTCCTACAGTTGTATAAGAGCAGTCTCCAAGATCTGTAGATTCATTTTGGTTTATGATACATGATATTGTTGGATCTGTATTATCATCTACTGTAATATCGGCAGTACAATTTGTTTGGTTTCCATTAGCATCAGCCACAGTTATTGTTACTGTTGTGGTTCCTATTCCAATAGTTGAACCGGCCAAAGGATTTTGTGTAATACCTAAACTAGCATTTGCAGTACAATTATCCGTTGCAGTTATTCCCCCTGTTAAATCTGGAACTAAGGCCTGACAATTAATATCTCCAGAAAGAGTTTGGTCTAAAGCACATGCAATTATTATTGGATCAGTATTATCGGCTACTGTGATATCAGCAGTACAAGTTGTTTGGTTTATTGCTCCATCCTCAGCAGTTATGGTTACAGTAGTAGCACCAATTCCAATTACTGAACCAGCCAAAGGACTTTGAGTTATCACTATACTTCCAGAAGCGGTACAATTATCGGTAACAGTAATACTTCCTGTTAAATCTGGAACTGTTGCCTGACAGCTTGCATTTGCAAAAATAGTTTGGTCTGTTGCACAAATTGTGATTATAGGTGCAGTAGTATCTTCTACAATTATATCAGCAGTACATGTTGTTGAGTTCCCTGCTGCATCAGCAACTGTTATTGTTACTGTTGTAGTTCCTATTCCGATAGTAGAACCAGCTACCGGACTTTGAGTAATTGATATTGCACCACCTACAGAACAATTATCAGTAGCAGTTGTTAAAACTACTAGATTGGGTACAGCTGTCTGACAGCTTGCGTCAGCAAAAAGTGTTTGATTTGGAGGACAAAATGTAATTATTGGATTAGTATTATCTACTACTATTATATCTGTAGTACAAGTAGCTGAATTTCCTGAAGCATCAGAAACTGATAGAGTAACTGTTGTTGTCCCAATTCCAATTACAGAACCAGCCAACGGACTTTGAGTTATTGTCATACTTCCAGAAGCGTTACAATTATCTGTAGCCGTAGTTAAACCTACTAAATTAGGAACAAATGCCTGACAGATTACATTAGCAAATATAGTTTGATTTGCAGAACAAGTTATATTTGGTGATTCATTATCTGAGACAGTAATATTAAGATTACATGTTGAGAATAATCCATTAGCATCAGTTATTGTCCAAACAACATTAGTTACTCCAATAATTAATACCTCTCCAGCAAGAATTGCTGTACCATTTATATTATTTGTTACTGTAAATGCGCAATTATCTCCTTCAGTTAAATTGTCGAATTCTGTACCAACAACTGTATATGTGCAAACACCAAAGTCAGTATTTCTAGATTGGGGACCAACACAAGTAATTGTTGGAGCTTCATTGTCAGAAACTGTAATATCAAATGAGCAAGTTGCAGTGCCCCCAGAAATATCCGTGGCTTCATATGTAACCGTGCTTGTACCAACAGGGAATACTGCCCCATTTACTGGTCCCACAGTTTGTATTGGTGTAATTGGGCAATTATCACTTGCTGTTGGATTTACCCAATTTATAATTGCACCACATGTTCCAGCATCATTATTTGAATTAATATCAGAGGGGCAAGTAACAAATAAAGGAGCTGGATCATTGAGAGTACAATCATCAATGAGTGTCACAGCTATACCTGATATCGTGCTTATACTAGTACCACTGAGTGCATCATCTGATATTACAATTGTAATATCCAAATCACTATTCGTAGTACAAGTGCTGGAAATATCTGCATCGAAACAAAATTCATATTCATGCATTTCACCTGCTGCACAAGAATATTCATCTTCCCATCCATCTCCCCAATCTGCAGGAGGTCCTGGGCCATCATGAGCAAAATCCCATGTTATTGAATTATCAATAATACTATAAGTTGCATTCCAATCACCAGGTTGATAAACACCTGTATTATTTCCATTTGGAGTAATATTTGTAATATTTTCATAGCAGCTACCCAAATCATAATGAACAGAATCAAGCCACTCGTAGCCAAATAAGTTCTGAATTAAAAGGGTATCGCATATTGTTACTGTTTCGCATTGTGTTACCTCTAATGTTGCCAAGCCATTTACTAATGGAATTACTCCATCATTATCAATATCTCCGGTGCATCCGCCAGATATATCAAATTCAACACCCGATTGTATACAATCAAATGCAATATCATACAAGTTTATACCAATACTCTCGGCATCTACTACAAGATAATATGTACCAGGGCCAGGAGCCTGATAAACCATTTGATTAGATCCATTTGGAAATTCTTGTGTAGCTATATCAAAAGTAGTTCCTGATATACAGGATGCTCCTACTGGGCAGGCAGAACCAACCCAGAATATATGTGCTTCGGTATTGTTACCATCTATAACATTATCCATGGTAACTACTATGGTATGGTTTCCTGCTGGTACAGTTACCAGATAATAATTATCTTCTCCAGGTGTAGAAACTCCCGAACAAGAGAAATTGTCGCCATTGTTTACACCACCAATTGTTGTTTCGCCAGTATAGTTAAACCCACAATCAACAACTCTTGCATTAACATCCACAACAGTAATTTCTACTTCAAATTCGCAAGAATCAGTATTTCCATATATATCTGTAACGTACCATCTAATATCATATGTACCGGCTGTCATTACTTCGCCTGCTATAGTGTTAGTACCATTATAATTATTAGTGATACTTGCCGCATTAATACCACAATTGTCGATTGCTCCTGAATAATCAAATTCATTTCCTATAACTGTATATGTACATACACCGGGTGTATTATTTCTTGTCTGGTCGGCAACACAGTTTATAACAGGATTCTCAGTATCGTTTACAATAATATTAAATGAGCATGTAGCTGTTAAGCCCGATGTATCGGTAACAGTATATGTTTGGATAGTTGTTCCTACTGGGAATGTTGAGCCTGAGCTTAATCCTGTACCATCTGTTTGTGTAACAACTGGTTCAATAGTACAATCGTCTGCTCCTACTGGAGTAATATAGGAGACTACTGCACCACATATTCCAACATCATTGCTTATTGTAATATCTGCAGGGCAAGTTATTGTTGGTGGTAAATCGGGTCTTATTGAAATATCAAATGTAGAACTACTTGGGCAAACACCTACTGTTGTATAAGTTATTGTATAGGGGCCACCTGGAGTAGATAATGAAAGATCTATTAGGCCAGTATTTGGATCTAAGAAAACAATATTACCACCACCCTCGGTGAAAGTTCCACCTGGGGTTACAACATTAGTAGCTACTGGGTCGGTATAGCTTGGGCAGTATTCTGTTTCTGGATAATCAAAACTAGCATCGTCTCCTAGAGGAGATCCTGTGGGTGTTATTGGTAATCTTCCTACAAAAAGATTATCTTTATTTGCACTGATTAGCGAAAATGGATTTAAATCAAGGTCATAATCGCTTTTTCCACATACATAAACATCTTCATTTTTGTATATGCCTATATCCACACCAAAATCTTTTGAAGTTCCAGTACAATTCTTAGCCCATTCATAAACGCCAGCATTGCTATATTTAGTTATAAAAATATCGGAAGGATCTGTACCTATAAGAAATGTATCAAGACCAAAATTTAATGTGACACTGTTATAAGTACCCACTACATAGACACCTCCATATCCATCGGTATTTATTGCCATGCCTATATCAGAAGCAGTACCATCAATTTGTACTACCCAATTATCAATACCTGTGGTTTTGTCTAAACCTGCTATAAAACCATTATCAATTCCAGACATGGTATATCCACTAGGAAAACTTGCAAGATTTGAAAGTAAACCAGTAATATATAAACCTGCACAGTCGTTTGCAATACCCATTCCCCCAATATTACCTACATTATCAATTTGCTGTCCCCAATTATAGAACCCAAAATTGTTGACAGAAAGTATAACTATATCGGTATTAATATCTGCATTTATTAATGGAGCTTCGGGGCTACCATCGGAGTTGTAAATATTATATGTTGCACCTCCAAACATTCCAATAAGATATACATTGTCTTCGTCGCAGGTAATACCAAAATTTTCTTCGTAATATTTCTTTAAAGAATTGGCATCATCTCCATCGCTACCAGCATCGAAAAGCCACAATGTATTATCATTAAGGTCCATTGAATAAATAAAGATGTTTTCGGTGATGTAGGGTACCATTGTGGGTATGCCATCAAAGTTAGCCGCATTCTCATAAGATCCTGTAACATATACCTGAGTAGAGCTGGCACAGATATCGATACCCACATCTCTACCAACACCTCCCATAACTTTATAATCTATTAATGCACCGGCGGGTGAATATGAAGCAACAAATATATCTTCGCCACCTAAGACAGCAACAGAAGCACCTGGACTACCAGCAACAGCTCCATCGAAACTTGCAGCACCCTCTAGATATCCTGTTACATATATTTTTCCTGTAGGGTCTAAGGTTATTCCAGTAATTTCATCATTATTAATACTACCAATATTAAACGACCATATTATAGTTCCATTGAAATCGTATTTTGCAACAAATCCATCTAATTTGCCACCACCATTACCAACATTCATTGTAGCAGGAGTGATATTTGTATAAATTGCGGGAGCATACTCAATAGCACCTGCTAGATATACAAATTGATTTACAGAATCGATAGCCAGACAGTTTGCAGATTCGAATTTATTGCCATCAGAGCCATTAGACCAATCCCATGCAGATTGAGAAAAAGCAGCAGTGCTAAGCAGTAATGAAATTACTAATGTTAATATTTTATTTGTTTTCAACAACTTAAGATGTAAATCTTATAAATTTGTTAATCTAAAATTATTTATACGAAAAAAGAAGTTAATTGTTACGGTTTTGGGGGGGTATTGTTGATGAAAGTATCAAAATAATACATCATAGACGCAAACTTTTTGATAAAGTTGCCTATTAATTAAGAAATTAAAAAATTTATTTATATGTTTTTGAAAATATTTTAAATTACATTAACATATAAGTATGCTGAAATATAATGTTTTATATTAAATTTTACACGATAAAACGAAAAAAAAAATAAATGTTTTAGTTTGGCATTAATATTTTAAAAAAATTACATTTTAATATATCAAAATACCCTTTGGACTATTTTATAATCACAGTTAATTTGGAATAATAAATTGATATGAGAGTGGAAAGGGCTTGTTTTGGAATGAATTTTTCAATATTACCCTTTTACTATTTTAATTTTATTTTGAGATAACTTAGTTGAGGTCATTACAATATAAACTCCTTTGCTAAGATCAGAAATATTTATTTTTTGAAAAAAATGATTTTGAACACCTTCATGTTTTTCTTCAAGAATTAACTGACCATAAATATTATATATATGTATATTAACAAAGTATAGTTCGCTGTCTGAATTTTCTATTTCAATATTAATAAAATCAAGAGCAGGATTTGGATAAATAAGGAATTTATTAGAAAGTATATATTCTTCTATTATATCAGTAGTATTTGTCAAACCTGGTGAACCTCCAAAATTTTCACTTGGCTTCCAACTGGATGCAAGCATATTATTAAAGTCAGGGTCTATTAATTCCAAGGTAGCACCAAATCCATTCGGTTCTGTAGGCCATGGATTAACATCGTTATATTCTACTATGTCTACAAAATTCATTTCAGAATCAAATAAGCGAATAAATTCACCGTCATTATTTAATCTAAAACCCAAATTTCCTCTAAAATTAGTAATTGAAGTGTGAATATTGTTAAATTTTAATATATCACTACAAACAACAACTAGTTCTCTTGCATAAAGTTTAAATCCTTCGGGGAAATTATATATATTATCATTTTTACTGTCCATTAAAACCCATCCTGACATATCTTTATTTTCATCACTATTATTATATAATTCTATCCAGTCGTCAGAATCAGAGCCAAGATTTGAATGATAATTTATTTCATTAATCACAATTAAAGTATCACTATTATCAGGATAAGTATAATATGCACCCATGTCAGCAATACTTAAGTCGGGGTCGACAGGAGAAGTCGGATCACCGGCATTTATACATGGAGAATTAACTTGCAGTTCAAAGTTCATTATAAGAGTATCTGTAAACAATGGATTTTCATTTATATTTCCTGTTCCACTTATTGGTTCGGTATCAGAAAGAGAATAAGAACAGGTTATTGAAGACAATTCGTCGGAAAATAAAGGGCAGAAAACAGACTTTGAAAATATAGAATTTTTGATATTTGCTATTCCTCCGCCATCATTATAATTTTTTTCAAAACATGCTACTGCATAATTGTTATTAAAGAAAGTATTTTGATCTACATTTGCATAAGACAAGCTATCTTTTATCCCAATTCCATTATTGCAGTTATAAATTATATTTCTGTAAATATTTGCCGATGAGGCTTGTCCAATAGAGATTCCCTTATCACTACAGTTAAAAATAATATTATTTTCTATTAGAATGTTAGATGCCGCTTCTCCAATATCAATACCATCGCTGTTAAAGCCAAAAAAACCATATATTTTATTATTCCTGATTATGCCATTATTTATTTGGTCATAATCAATTGCATCGGTATCTGGTGCTTCATTTCCACGCAAGTTGCAGTTTTCAACTATGGCAGAATTTGCATATTTAATATTAATAAGGTCGCAAGTCCTTTCAGATCTGAATTGTGAATTTTTAATTGAAATATTTCCATATTCAGAATAAAAAGGCTGAATCACATTATCAATTATAGTATTATCAATTATCACATTTGAATTGTATGAAGAAATTGCACCAGTTTGAAGCACATAATTTCTTCCAATAGATGCATTATTAATTATTAGATTATTAATTTTTCCTGTATCGGTAGCATTATAAAAACAAATTGCTCCCCATTTGCTGGCATTAATATCAAAATTGGCATCAATGGTAACGCGATGTGAATTTGTTCCATTAATAATAAGTTCTCCATAAACAATAAAGCAAGCCGAATCGGGCATAAAAATTTCAACACCTGGTTCAATAGTTAATGTTTTGTTAGGATCCACAACAATGTCTCCAAGAGCTATATAGGGAGATTCTGACAATAATAAAGTTGTGTCATTGTCAATTAAAGGAGGAATAATAGATTGGTTTGTTGGAGAGAATAATGCTGTAATAGAATCATTGTCAGATAAACTAATTGAAATTGATGATGATGTTCCTGAAAAGCAACCTGTCCACTCTACAAATTGGTATCCCAGATCGGGTACAGCTCTTAATTTAACAGGAACGTTTTTAAAATAAGTTCCTGTTTGAGTGCCATCAGGAATTGAAACAGTATTGATCTCTATATGTCCGTTTGTAGCATTGGTAGTAAATTCTATAGTGCCTGATAAATTGAATTTATTTATCATATGTTGAAAAATTAAATTACGCCTGTTATTTGCATAATTTCTTATTACTTCAACTTCATTTTCCCATTCAGCAATTGATTGAACACAAACACCATCATCAGAATCAAAATCTTTCCATCTAGCAATATGATTTGACATTTCCGTTTCAATATTAAATTTTAAACTATCAATAAAATGGATTATTCTTTGAGGAGAAAAAGTAATGTTAGAGTGTGCTGCAAATCTTTGAATAAATTCATTTTTAAACTCTGTGCTTAATAATAAATTTCTGAAAAACAAAGTTGATTGAGGAGGATTTGGCCAAACACTTGTACTAGTTGCTGTGGCGTGTTCTATCGAATTATAAGATGTATCTCCCCACATACCCAATCCTGCATCCATATCAAATAGCAGCCATCTCCATTTGCTTTTTTCCGAATTTGTTTTCCAGTATTTAATATTTATCATTGGCCAGTCATAATTACCCAAATATATTTCTGCTATTTGATAATTTATATATTCATCAATATCAACTTCATTTTTTACAAATTCATAGTTTGTAGAATTATTAATATCATTATTTTCAATAAAATTATTAAGTATAGTATAGTTAGTATCAGACCCCTCTACGATATTTGCTCCGCTATTTTCAAGGATATTGACATTGTTAGGATCAATGTTATGATTTGAAGCAAGATAATCTTCATTTTGTTTTTCCCTTATATTATATATGCCCCAGTATTTGCCATTAAGATAAACAGCACAAGGTCTGTATGATTGGTAATCAATATCCATTTTGTTGGCAATTATTGATTGACATAAACCATCACGAAATATTGTGGATGATAAATCTGGTAATCCTCCATTTCGTAAAACTAATGATGAAAATTGATCAATTTCTTTATCTTTAAATATTTTATGCTCAAATGTATTTTTACCATATTTATTTCTTGCAAATAGTCTTAACGATTTTTGCTCCATTCTTCTTCTGGCACCATTAATCGCTATGCCTGATATTTGATTGAACGCTAAAGTTCCATTATTTTCATACATCTCAATATTTACAGGTCTTTCCCAGCCATCATTCCAATAATTTGCATTTATACCCCATAATGATATTCCATTTGTACCAACACAATATATTCCAATTGTGTCTCCCCATAAATTTTTATGATCAGTGACAATTGAAATTACAGGCAGATTATGCACATTATCAATAAAATAAGTGTTAGTAATTACTTGACTTGGAATTAATAAAGTATCAAAAGCACACGCTCTAATTATAGTTGTAGAATCAATAATAATTGGAGAAGAATATAGAATTGAGTTTTCATCGGGAATTGAGCCGTCTAAAGTATATTTAATAATTGCGGTTGGTGAAGGAGAGGATAATAATATAGTTTGCTGTCCTGAATAAAAGCCACCATTAATTGAAAATATAGGTTCATCAGCATATTCAAGTTCAATATTGCATATTTCTGAATTGTTTGGATTACACGGAGTTGGAGAATAAAAGAAACCCCATATTGAATCTCCATCCAGATTTCTACCATAAGAAAGATCAGATATTTGAGGACGATATTTTATTGAATCTAAAAGAATTAATCCTGGAGAATATAGTTTAATTGTTTCACCGTCTTTGCTGATTTTAAAGTTAGTATGTATTGAATTTAATACAGTATCCATTCCGTCTGCCCAAAAAATATAATATCCATTTGCAGGAATAATAGTATTTAAAGGTATTTGCCATTTTGTTGATTCTAAAGGATTGTCAGTTAGAAAATAACCTCCTAAATCAATATTAGATGCCCCTGAATTATAAATCTCAATCCAATCTGAAAATCCTGTATAATCAGGATCATAATTAATTTCAGTGTTTGATGTAAGGATTTCATTTATATAGAGTTGTGAAAAAGATAAATTTACACTTATTAATAATAAGAATAGTATTAATTGATTTTTAATCATTAAGATTTAAAATTTTCAAGCTTATATATGTTAAGACTTATTAATAACAAAAATGGTTGCATAAATATCTAAAGATTTACAAATTTTGTAATATCATCTTTATTAATTTCATTTTGCCCTAAAATAATTAATCGTTCAATTACATTTCTCAATTCTCTTATATTTCCTTTCCATGAAAGTTTTTGAAGTTCTTTCACAGCTTCGTTAGTAATTGGCTTTATTGGGATTCCATGTTCGTTACAAATTTGATTGATGAAAAATTCAATTAATAATGGAATATCTTCTTTTCTTTCATCAAGAGAAGGAATATTAATAAGTATTACACTTATTCTGTGATACAGATCTTCGCGAAATCGTTTTTCTTCAATTTCGTGTTTTATATCTTTATTTGTTGCAGTAATTACTCTAACATCGATGTCTATATTTTTATCACTGCCAACACGAGAAATTTTATTTTCTTGCAAAGCTCTTAATACTTTTGCTTGTGCAGACAGGCTCATATCACCAATTTCATCAAGAAATATTGTACCGCTATTAGCTTGCTCAAATTTTCCTTTTCTTTGTTTATGTGCAGATGTAAATGAACCTTTTTCGTGTCCAAATAATTCACTTTCTATTAATTCAGAGGGTATTGCGGCACAGTTTACTTCAATAAACGGTGCATTTGCCCTATTGCTTTTTTCATATATCCATCTCGCAGCTACTTCTTTTCCTGTTCCATTTTTCCCTGTTATTAAAACTCTTGCATCTGTTGGAGCTATTTTTTCTATCATTTCCTTAATTTTTCTAATTGCATCTGATTCTCCAATCATTTGATATTTTTTACTAATCTTTTTCTTTAAAACTTTTGTTTCGGTAATTAGTTGAGATTTATCCATTGCATTTTTTATAGTAACAAGCAATCGATTTAGGTCAAGAGGTTTTTCAATAAAATCAAAAGCCCCTTTTTTAATTGCTTCAACAGCAGTGTCAATATTTCCGTGCCCGGAAATCATAATAACAGGCGTGTCAATATTTAGTTCAAATATTTTTTCCAGAACTTCCATGCCATCTAATTTTGGCATTTTAATGTCACATAAAATAATGTCAAAAGAATTGTTTTGAATTTTTTCTAAACCTGCTTGACCGTCTTCTGCTAGTTCAACATTGTATTTTTCGTATTCTAAAATTTCTTTTAAAGTATTTCTAATACTTTTTTCATCATCAATTATCAATATCTTAATCATAATTATTCTTATTAGATAGTTGCAATAACACCCTCTTTTAGAGCGTAGTCAGATTGAATAAGTTTTGTGAAATTATATTTTTCAATTATAAAATTAATACAAATACTTGCAACAACAATCATTTCAACTCTCATCAATTCAAGCCCTTTCATTCGTTTTCTTTCTTCAATACTTGATAAAAGTAATTCGTTATGCAAAATTTTATATTCTTCGAGGTTTATTTCAAAATTTATTTTATTGTCAAGAAACCCGGCAGGTCTGAATTTTTGCGAAATCATTCTTGCAAAAGTATCAATTGAACCGGAAGAACCAATTAAAGTTGTAACATGAAGTGTTTTTAAAATTTCGTTAAGAGATTGAGTGTTGTCGTCAATATATTTTTCAATAATTTCTATTTCATTATTACTTATTGGGTCTGAAGGATTGAATTTATCAAGTAATCTTGCAATACCTAATCTAAAACTTTGTTTCCAAAAAATTTCATTTTTATTAACTATTAAAATCTCAATACTACCACCACCAATATCAACAATCATGACTTTTTCGTCATCAAGATTTACGGCCTGTTTAACACCATAATATATCAATTCAGCTTCTTTTTCACCCGAAATAACATTTATTTCAATACCAAGTTCATTATAAATTCTGTTTACATACTCTAATCCATTATCGCAACTTCTAATTGCTGAAGTAGCAAATGCAAAAACTTTTTCTGCTTCATACTTTTTTATTGAAACCAAGTGATTTCTTAATGCTTTCATGCCTCGCTCCATAGCATTGTTACACAACATTTGTGTGTTTGCAACATCCTGGCCAAGTTTTACAGGGCGTTTTGTTTTAAACACCTTAGAAAACCCGTTTTCATTTTTATCTACTATTAACAGATTAAATGTATTAGTCCCCAGATCTATTATTGCTACCCGCATTTTTTAATTTTTATATTTGAGCCATTTCCACAATTCTTTGTAGCTACTCTTTTTACCATACATAAGTATCCCTGTTCTATATATTTTACCGGCCAACCATGTTGAACCAACAAATGTTATTATTAAAAGCCCCATTGACAGTGCTATTTCCCAATATGGAACACCAAATGGAATTCTTGCCATCATTACAATAGGTGATGTTAACGGTATCATTGAACCCCAGAATGCTATCGGACCTTCAGGATTATTAAATATACTGTACATCATAACAATTGCCAGTATCAGAGGAATTGTAATAGGTATCATAAACTGCTGCGTATCTGTTTCATTGTCAACAGCCGATCCAATTGCGGCAAATAAAGAAGCATACAGTAAATAACCTCCAAGGAAAAAGAAAATAAATGAAAAGATCATTACGCCAAAATCAATTTGATTTATTGAAGCCCATGCTTCATTAATAACATTTTCAATTTCTTTTTCATCTATATTTTGACCAATATCTGCTGTTTCGGTAATCATAATATTATTGGGTTGTAGTTGCTCAACCGAAACACTTTCATTAAAAAATAATGAGTAAGAAACGGAAACAATTATGAACGTGAAGACAATCCATAATAATATTTGTGTTAAACTTACAAATGCAATTCCAATTATTTTCCCCATCATTAACTGAAAAGGACGTACCGATGAAACAATTACTTCAACAATACGATTTGTCTTTTCTTCTATAACACCACGCATTACCTGAGATCCATACATGAAAATAAACATATAGATTAGCATCCCGGACATTAAACCAACAACCCTTGCAATATCTTGATTTGTTTCTTTTTCTTTTCCACCTTTTTCCCATTTAAAAGTGGAAACTCTAATGTTTGTTTTTACTGATTTTAATACTTCTTGGTCAATGCCTATAGAACGAAGCTTTAAGCGTTCCATTTCTTTTTCAATAGAATTTGAGATGTGCATCTGAGCTCCCATAGTTGGCTGTTTGTCAGAATACAACTGAACAATGCCTGAGTTGTATGTTATATTATGAGGGATATGTAAAACAGCATAATAACCCGATTCTTCAAAATTTTCTCTAATCTCTGCAACAGTTTTATTTTCAACAAACTCAAACTTAATGTATTGAGTATTTGGCAGCACATCAATAAAAATATGACTACTGTCTTTTATCAGACTGTCAGGTATCAGGTCTTTTTGATAAATTGAATCATTAAATAAATATGTTTCATCAATAACTGCAATTATCTTATCTTCTTTATCATCAAGATTTGCCATAATTGCAGGTGCTATCATTAATCCTGCAAATAAAACAGGACCGATAATCGATATTATAATAAATGCCTTTTTTTTGACTCTTGTTAAATATTCTCTTTTTATTACTAGTGCTATCTTGCTCATAATTTTATATCTTCAAAATATTTATTCAATTATTTTTTCTTTAGCATCCTGTTCTTCAACAACTCGTATAAATACATCATTCATGCTTGGAATAACTTCGTTAAATGAAAGAATGTTTCCGCATGGAATAACTGATTGAAGCAGTTGATTTGTCGTGATATTATTCATTAATTTTACTTTTATTCGGAATTTATCTTCAAGCTTTTTGTGTTCAATTAGTTCATAATTTGTTGTTAATGTAGATTGCAACAAGTTGAAATCACCACTAAATGTAAATTCAAATTCGTTGGTACTATATTGTTTTTTAATGTAATCAACATTTCCGTTAAGTATGCTTTTGGCATTGTTTATTAGGTTTATATCATCACATAATTCTTCAACAGAACTCATATTATGAGTTGAAAAAATTATAGTAGCCCCATTGTCACGCAGGTTAAGTATTTCTTGTTTCATTAAATTCGCATTTATTGGGTCGAATCCACTAAATGGTTCATCAAAGATCAGAAGCTTTGGCTCATGAAGAATGGTAATTATAAATTGAATTTTTTGCTGCATTCCTTTAGAAAGCTCTTCAACTTTTTTATTCCACCATGCCTGTATCTCAAATTTTTCAAACCAGTATTTCAAGCGTTTTAATGCATCTTTTTTAGACAGTCCTTTAAGGCGGGACAGATACAAAGCCTGTTCACCAACTTTCATTTTTTTATACAATCCACGCTCTTCAGGCAGGTAACCAATATCGCTGATATGCTCGGGTTTTAGTTTTTCTCCATTCAAAAAAACTTCTCCAGTATCAGGTGCGGTTATTCTGTTTATAATTCTTATTAAAGTAGTTTTTCCGGCTCCATTAGGACCAAGTAATCCAAAAATACTACCTTCCTTTACACTTATGTTTACATCATCTAATGCTAAATGATCGGCATATCGCTTTGTAACATCCTTTGCTTCAAAAAATTCCATAAAAAATCCAAGTCAAAATTAATTTTGTGAATATAACACTTTTAAGCTTTATGGAATAATGATTTTGTAAAATCATTATTATAGTAATTATAAACTAATGATAAATTATTAATAGTATAAGTTAATTTTGTATTTTTGATAGATTAAAATTGGCTCTATGTTGATTTAAGTTGGTAAAGAAATAAAAAGACCACAAATTCACAGATTTTAAAATTAATTATGGTATTTCTGCGATATTTTTTATTGTCAATTTTCCTTTTAACTCAAGGTGATTATACCTTGGTGAAAAAAATTATTGTAGAAACAAAAATGATGTTGACAGATCATCTCGGTAATCTATATGCACTTACAAATTCAAGAATTATAAAATACGATAATAATGGTAATGAACTAACTCAATATAGTAATGCATATTTGGGAGAAATTACTCATGCAGATGTAAGTGACCCTTTTAGGATATTATTATTCTATAAAGATTTTAATCAGGTTCAATTATTAGACAAGAATTTTGCAGAAATTGCAAGTCCGGTTTCTTTAGATGATTTGGATATTAGTCAGGTAGAAATTGCCTGTACCTCAAATCGGGGTGGTTTTTGGGTATATGATTCTCAAACTACACAACTGAAATATATCAACCGTGCTTTAAATGTTAATATTGAAACTCTTCCTGTAAACTCTGTTGTTGAAATAGTTCAACAACCTAATTTTTTAATCGAAAAAAATGATTTTTTATACTTAAATCTGCCCGAAGTGGGTATTCTGATTTTCGATAAGTTTGGTTCATATTATAAAAAAGTGTCATTATTTAACTTAATGTCTTTTCAAATTAAAGATGGTGATATTGTATTTTTTGAAAATAAATCCCTTTATAGGTATAATCATGAGTTGATGAAAACTGAAAGCATTGTGTTGCCTGATACAATGGGAGTTTTAAATGCAAGAATTGAAAGAGAGAATATTTATATTCAGAAATCAAATCGGTTAATGATATATTTAAAAAAAGAAGAATAATATTTAGTTAAAATTATAAATATTTTAGAATAAATAAGAATGATATTTTTCTCAAATGCTAAAATAAATATCGGACTTAATATTGTTTCAAAAAGAGATGATGGCTTTCATAATATTGAAACAATTATTTATCCAATTGGGCTATCTGATGTTATTGAAATAAACACTTCTGAAAAATTTGAACTAATAAATACAGGAATTGCTGTAAATAATAAAATTGAAAATAATTTGTGTTATAAAGCTTATAACTTGCTGCAACAGAAACATGATTTACCTCCGGTAAAAATACATTTGCAAAAAATAGTGCCATTTGGTGCCGGACTTGGTGGTGGTTCTTCAAATGCTTCTTTTGTTCTGAAAGCAGCTAATGAATTATTTGGCTTACAATTATCAAATGAAAAATTAAAAACTTATGCTTCTCAAATAGGAAGTGATTGTACTTTTTTTATTGAAAATAAACCTGCTATTGCTACACAAAAAGGTGATATTTTGGAGAGTATAGATTTAAATCTTTCAGAATATACTATTGTAATTATTTATCCAAACATAATAGTTAACACAGCTTTAGCATATAAGAATATAAGCTCTAAAATATCTGATATATCTTTAAAAGAAAGCATAAAACTTCCTGTTAATAAATGGAAAGATAAAATTAAAAATGATTTTGAAAAAAATATTTTCAAGCAATATCCTGTAATTAAAAATATTAAAGAAAAATTATATAAGAAAGGAGCTGCTTATGCTTCACTTTCGGGTAGCGGCTCAAGCGTATATGGCATATTTGAAAAATATATAAACCTTAAAAGTGAATTCAACGATTTTTTTTATTGGAAAAGCAAAATGTTATAATACCAACATAAATTTTATTTTCATTCTTGTACATTCTTTTGTTATCTTTACTTTTTAAATTAATTCAATTATTATGAAATATATTTTATTTATTTTCAGCCTTATAGTTGTTATTGTTTCATCATGTGAGTCAAATACTAAAGAAATTAAATTAAAAAGAATTGATAGCTTATTAAATATATCTATTAATTTGAATGCTGATATTGATAGTATTGAATTTGATAGCATTTCGTCTTACTATAATTTAATGCTTAGTTTTAATGAAATTTTAATTGAAAAACTTCATGGTTTTCCCGAAGATTCTTTAACTAAAGACAAATTGATGAGATTTGGTTCTGTAGAAAAAGGTTTAAAAAAATTACCAAAAAAGCTAATTAAATATCAAAAGGAAATTGAATTTTCGTTGAATCAATTAGAAGCATTAAGAAAAGATGTTGTATTGGGATTTATTGAGGATGAAAAATTTGAAACTTATTTTGACGATGAAAAGAAAGCTATTAATAACATTTCTCCTGAGATTAACAAGATTATTAAATTACTGAACAAACATCTCGACAATTATAATATTTTATTGCCCGATGTAAAGTTTTATGTTAATAGTTTGGATAATAACTAATAACTATCCAAAGAAATCTATAAAATGAAAAAAATATTAACCACCTGCTTACTGATACTTTTTACGAGCTTACTTTTTGCTCAAAATGGGTCGGATAGAGAGCTGGCATTAAAATATTTTCGCAACAAAGAATTTGACAAAGCAGCTGAGGTATATGAAAGATTATATAATACTTCTAAATCAAGTTTTTATTTTACTTACTATATTAATTGTCTTGTACAATTAGAAAGAATTGACGAAGCCATAAAAGTTGTTAAAAAACAAATCAAAAAAAATCCTGGAGAACTTAAATTTATTGTAGAACTAGGGTATTTATACAAACAAAATAACGACACCGAAAATGCTGACCAGCAATATGAAAAAGCAATAAAAAAAGTCCCTCTTCAACAAAATCATATAATAGGTCTTGCAAATACTTTTGTCTCTAAACGAGAATTTGCTTATGCAGAAAAGCTTTATTTGTATGGCAGAAAAGAACTAAAAGGAAATTACACTTTCAATTATGAATTGGCTTCGGTTTATCGCTATCAAAGGAATTTTGAAAAAATGATAGATGAATATCTCGACCTTCTGTTAATTCACGAAAGTTATATACAAAGTGTACAAAACAGTTTGCAGGCAACAATTTACAACGAAGATGAAAGCGACCTTAATCCAATACTTAAAGGCAGCCTTATAAACAGAATTCAAAAACATCCAAACAAAATAATATTTAGCGAATTACTGATATGGCTATATTTACAGGAAAAAGATTTTGAAAATGCTTATTATCAAACAAAAGCTTTAGATAAAAGAAACAATGAGCATGGAAAACGTTTGATATCATTAGGAAATCTTGCCCTATCGAACAAAGATTATGATGTTGCAACAGATTGCTACAAATATGTTGTTGAACTGGGCAATAATAAGATATATTATGTTAGGGCAAAAAATAAATATCTAAATGCTCTTTACAATAAAATAGTATCGAATGCTGAGTACAGACAACAAGAGATTGTAGAACTTGAAACAAATTACCAAACAACTATTACAGAATTAGGCAAAAGTGCCGAAACTTTCGACCTTTTGTTAGACTTAGCACATATTCAGGCTTTTTATCTTGAAAAAGAAGATGAAGCCATAAAACTGTTAAACGAAATTCTTCTTTTACGTGGTTTAAACAATAAACAAATATCTGCTTGTAAGATAGAACTTGGAGATATTTTGGTGTTTAACAACGAACCATGGGAAGCAACCTTGTTATATGCACAAGTAGAGAAAGCAAACGAAAATAATCCAACAGGACACGAGGCAAAATTCAAAAAAGCCAAACTTGCGTATTATATTTGTAATTTTAAGTGGGCACAGGCACAGTTAGATGTTTTAAAAGCAAGCACATCAAAGTTAATTGCAAACGATGCTTTTGAACTTGCTACACTTATAAATGACAATTTGGCTATGGACACAACAGAAATCCCACTTAATATGTTTGCCAAAGCCGATCTGCTTATCTATCAAAATAAAGACAGTATTGCAATTTTAACTCTCGATTCTATTAAAATAATGTTTCCAACACACTCATTGAACGACGAGATATTGTATAAAAAAGCACAGATATACAAAAATAAAAAGCAGTTTGAAAAAGCGGCAGAATACTATCAGATGGTAATTACAAACCACGGTTACGATATACTTGCCGATAACTCTATGTTTTATCTTGCTGATCTATATCAGAATTATCTCAACAATAAAGAAAGAGCAATGGAACTTTATAAAAAAATAATGACTGATTATCCGGGAAGCATCTATGTGGTAGAATCGCGAAAGCAGTTTAGACTTTTAAGAGGCGACAAACCTGATAAAGAGGAAAGGGTTTTTAATGGTGTAGATTTTAATGGATAAACAAAAACAATCATACATTTTTGCAATTCTTGCAATTATTTTTTGGTCTACAGTTGCAACAGCCTTTAAATTTTCATTAGAAAATTTCGATTACATTCAATTACTTTTTTACTCAACTGTAGTAGCTGTATTAATTCTATTTGTAATAATTATTGTTCAAAAGAAACTTAGTTTATTATTCTCAGGAACAAAAAAACAATACTTATACTCTGCTTTATTGGGTTTATTAAATCCCTTTATTTATTATTTAATGCTATTTAAAGCCTATTCAATTTTACCTGCACAATTGGCTCAGCCACTAAATTATACTTGGCCAATAATGATAGTAATATTATCTATTCCACTTTTAAAACAAAAATTGTCGGCAAAGGGACTAATGGCAATAATAATAAGTTTTACAGGTGTTATTTTTATTTCAATGAAAGGTAGTTTTTTCAATTTTAAAGATGCTAATGTCTTAGGGATTTTATTAGCAGTTGGCACATCGGTAATATGGGCTTTATTTTTCATATTTAATTTGAAAGACAAAAGAGATGAGCTTGTTAAAATATTTTTAAGCTTTCTATTTGGATTGATATTTTTATTACCTGTAATACTGTTGAGATCGGATATTAGAATTAATTTCGATTATAAGTTTTTATCAATTATATATGTTGGCATATTTGAAATGGGAATAACATTTGTGCTATGGCTCAAAGCAATGAAATTAACAAAAAGTAATGATAAAATTTCTAATTTGGTATTTATTTCTCCATTTCTTTCACTTATCTTTATTCATTATTTTTTACATGAAGATATATATAACACAACAATAATCGGTTTAGTTTTAATTGTTGCAGGAATTATTGTTCAAAAAGTTAAGATTTTTGATAAAAGATAAGATAATATTAGGAATTGACCCTGGCACAACAATAATGGGCTACGGAATAATACATATTATTAACTCTAATCCTGTATTGGTTTCACTTGGCGTAATAGACCTCAGGAAATTAGATAATCATTATGTTAAGTTAAAGATGATATTTGAACGTACTATCGGATTAATAAAAGAATATACACCTGACGAGCTTGCGGTAGAAGCACCATTTTACGGAAAAAATGTACAATCAATGTTAAAACTTGGCAGGGCACAAGGGGCAGCCATTGCAGCAGCACTAAACCACAATATGCCAATATTTGAATATGCTCCCAAAAAAATTAAAATGGCAATAACAGGCAATGGCAACGCAAGCAAAGAGCAAGTTGCCGGAATGTTGCAAAATATATTAAAGATAAAAGAAATGCCTTCAAAATTAGATGCTTCTGATGGCTTGGCTGCTGCAATGTGTCACTTCTATCAGGCAAACTCACCTGTTGGTGCAAAAAAAAGTGTGAAATCATGGGCAGATTTTGTTAAGAAAAACCCCGATAAAGTACAATAACACTTCCTTAAAATAACTTAACAATTTATTAATATACACAATACACACCACTAACATTAAAATCACTATTTTTGGCAAATTATCAATTTATTCATTTTATTATATGACAAAAAAAAAATACAACAATAAGAACTCAAAAACATTCAACAAAAAATCCTTAACAAACAGTGTGTTTGGTTTATTTAAAAACAACCCTACAAAAAACTATAATTACAAACAACTTGCGGCTTTACTTAACATTAAAGACGATAGCACAAGACTATTGATAAATACTGTACTTTATGAGTTAACGGAGGCAAAATTGATAAAAGAACTACAAAGAGGTAAATACAAACTTAACGCTAAAACAGGACATATCAGGGGAGTTGTGGAACAAACTACAAAAGGCTATGCAATGGTAATTACTGACCAATTAAGCGACAACATTTTTATTTCTCAGGCAAACCTAAATCATGCATTAAACGGCGATATTGTAAAAGTATATTTGTATGCACAGCGTAAAAATCATCAGTTAGAAGGTGAGGTTGTTGAAGTGCTCGAAAGAGCAAAATCAACAATTGTTGGAACAATTCAGGTTTCTAACAGTTTTGCTTTTGTAATTCCCGATAGCAGAAAAGTTCCTTATGATATATTTGTCCCTATATCTGCTTTAAACGGTGCTAAAGACAGTCAGAAAGTTTGTGCTAAAATTACCGAGTGGCCACAAAAAGCTAAAAATCCTATTGGCGAAATAATTGATGTTTTTGGTTATGCAGGCGAGCATAATGCCGAAATGCACGCAATACTTGCCGAGTTTGAGTTGCCATATAAATTTGAACAAGCAGTTCTTGATGAAGCAAATAATTTTAAAGATAAAATTACACAAACCGATGAGGCTAAACGTCGCGATTTTAGAAAAACCATTACATTTACAATTGACCCTCACGATGCCAAAGATTTTGACGATGCTCTTTCTGTATCGAAACTTAAAAACGGCAATTATGAAATTGGTATTCATATTGCCGATGTAACACATTATGTAAGACCGAATACAGAACTCGACAAAGAGGCATATAATCGAGGCACTTCGGTTTATCTTGTTGATAGAGTTGTTTCAATGCTTCCTGAAAGGTTATCTAATCAAATTTGCTCTTTACGACCTAATGAGGACAAGCTTTGTTTTTCAGCAGTTTTTGAAATGGATAAAGATGCAAATGTTCTTAATCAGTGGTTTGGCAAAACAATTATAAATTCTGATAAAAGATTTACTTACGAAGAAGCACAAAATATAATTGAAACTGAACAAGGAAAATTATCAAGTGAAATTTTATTGTTAAACAAACTTGCAAAAAAATTAAGAGACATAAGATTTAGAAATTCAGCTCTGGGTTTTGAACGAATAGAAGTAAAATTTAATTTGGATGAAACAGGAAAACCGCTAAACGTATATTTTAAAGAACCAAAAGAATCGAATCAGTTAATTGAAGAATTTATGCTACTTGCAAACAAAAAAGTGGCAGAGTTTGTTGGCAAAGCCAGCAAGGGAAACAGAACATTTGTTTACAGGATTCACGACAGACCCGACACCGAAAAATTAAGCAGTTTTTCTAATTTTATTAAAAAGTTTGGATACTCAATTAATATGGTTTCAAATAAACAAATATCATCATCATTAAACTCCTTATTAGAAGAGATTAAAGGCAGCAACGAACAAAACATGATTGAAAACTTAGCAATAAGGGCAATGGCAAAAGCGGTTTACACTACAAACAACATAGGACATTACGGACTTGGATTTTCGCATTATACGCATTTTACTTCCCCTATAAGGCGATACCCAGATATGATGGTGCACCGTTTATTAGCAGCATATTTGCAAGAAGAAGCACCCAAAATTGAAGGCGATTATGATAAGATGTGTAAACACACATCTAATATGGAGAAAAAAGCTGCCGATGCCGAGCGTACATCAATCAAATACAAACAGGTAGAGTTTATGAAAGATAAAATTGGTGAAGAGTTTGAAGGAATTATTTCAGGCGTTGCAGAATGGGGATTATATGTAGAAATTATTGAAAACAAATGCGAGGGATTAATCCCAATTCGCGATATGGGCAACGATTATTATGTATTTGATGAAGACAACTATTGTATAACAGGCAAGAAAACAAAACAAGTATATCAACTTGGTGACAAGCTTACTATTGAGATACACAAAGCAAACCTTGTTAAAAAACAATTGGACTTTAAACTTATTGAATAAAGATTACAACTCCAATTTCAATTTATCAATTTCATTATTTAGCATTGAAAAAGATTTCTTTAATAGTTTTTCTATATATTCAATTTCTCTATCAAGATTTTCATAGTTTTTTTCTTCTTTTACAATTCGCTGAACATTAATTATTTTATTTTCAATTTTTTTCATACCGAGATATGAAATTGAGGGTTTCATTTTATGAACTATTTTTCTTGAGTTTTCCCAGTCTTTCAATAAACAATATTGTTTTAATTGCATCAATTCTTCATCTGTTCTGGCAACAAATGTTTCAAGCATTTCAATCATCATATCCGGTTTGCCTTTAGAAATATTTTCAAGTAAACTAAGGTCATATAATTTCAATTCTCCATCTTTTTCTTTTAAAGTATAATTGTAAAAAGTATTAATATCTATTTTATCTTGTTTTGAACCAACATGTTTAATTTTTAAAACTGTTGTTATTTTTTGAAATAATTCATGTGAACGGAAAGGTTTTGAAATTGTTTCATTCATTCCCGATTCTAAATATGATTTATGGTCATCACTAAATGCATTTGCGGTAATAGCTATTATAGGGATATTACAAACAGGCTCAGGAAATGAATCTCTAATAATTTTTGTTGCTTTAAGTCCGTCCATCTCCGGCATTTGTATATCCATTAAAATAATGTCATAATCATTGCTCTTTAATTTATCAATTGCTTGTAATCCGTTTTCAACAACATCTATAGAATAACCAAGGTCGTGGAGTATATTCACAACCACTATTTGATTAAATGCCTGGTCTTCTGCAAGCAGTACTTTCACATTGTTTACTAATGGTTCACTTATTTCTTTTTGTATATCTTCTGTATTAATAACATTTTCATCGATTTCCTTTTTAAACAATAAAAATATTGAAAATTTTGAACCCTCATTTACTTTACTTTCTACCTCTATTCTGCCCTGCATTAATTGAGTTAAATGATTTGCTATTATCAAACCTAAATCTGAAATTTTATTTTGTGTAGTAGATCCTGTTTGAGAAAAACTATCAAAAATATCATTTAACTTTTCCTCCGATATTCCAATTCCTGTATCAATAATATCAAATCGGATTTCTACATTATCATCAATCTCATTAAGTATGTTTACTTTTATTTCAATATTTCCCTTTTCTGTATATTTAATAGAGTTATCTAGTATGTTTATAAATATTTGATTTAATCTTACAGGATCACCTTTTAGAGATATGGTGTCGCCAAATTTCAAATGATCGCACACAAGTTTAAGCCCTTTTTGATGTGCTGAATAATATACAGTATTGAAAGAAGATGTTAAAACATCTTTTAGTCTAAAACTAACATTTTCAATAAATAATTTCCCTGATTCAATTTTTGAAATATCTAAAAGATCATTAACAACAGCTAAAAGATTTTCGGATGATTTGGTTACAATATTCACATATTCAAATTGTTTATTTGTAAGGTCTGTTTTAAAAAGAAGTTCTGTCATTCCAAATATTGCATTTAAAGATGTTCTTAATTCATGACTCATATTTGTCATAAATAAAGTTTTTTCTTTATTTGCATGTTCTTCTTTCTCTTTCAATTTAATTGCTTCAATGCGTGTTTCACATATTTTCGTAACATCAATTAAGATGCAGTTGACCAAATCATTATCCTCGAGACTTAAAAAGAATAAAGCGTGTTTTGTTATATTGTTTTTTAAATTAAATTTCAGTTTTAAATTGCTTATTTCTTTATTAGACTTAATATTATCTTGCAATTCTTTGATATTATTTTCAAACAAAAATGAAAAAAAAGTATTGCCTGAGTCTAATAATTCATTTGAAGAATTATATTCTAAAAATAATGCAGAATAATTATCCGCAAAAATAATCTTCCCATCAGATACATTAAAACTAATAATGCCAACAGAAGATTTTTTATTAACTATTTTACTTAATATATTTTCTTTTAAATTTTTCTCCATTTATATAAATTATATTTCTTTTTCATAATTAATTATATCCTTACTCATTGAATCCAAAACTTTTTCAAGTATAATTCTCAATTCATTAATTAAAACAGGAATTTTATCAAGATGTTTTTCTTCTTTTGAATAAATATAAATATTGCTTATCTTTTTTTCTATGTTTTTTATACCCATATATGATGAGGCAGGTTTCATTTTATGAGCTATATTGCTAATAGATTTCCAATCTTTTTTAACTAAATTCCTATCTAAATCTTTTAATTCTATTTTTGTTTTATCAATAAATACTTTTATCATTTTAATGATAAGCACCTTGTTGTTTTTAGATATATTTTTGATTATTCTAAGGTCATATAATTGATTTTTATCAACAACTTCGTCAATTTTTGGCTCAGTTAAAACATCAATTTCTAAAATTTCTTTTTTATCTTTTATTCCAAGACCTTTAACCAAAACATGAAATAGATCATTAGACTTGAATGGTTTTGAAATTGAATAATTAATACCCGATTTTAAAAACAGCTTATGGTCATCAGTATCTACATTAGCTGTAATAGCAATAATGGGAGTTTTTGAAACCGGTTCTTTTAACGATTCTCTTATTAGTTTGGTTGTTTGAATTCCATTCATTTCGGGCATTACAATATCCATTAGAACTATGTCATATAGATTTCCTTTTAGTTTTGTTAATGCGTCTTTTCCATTATAAACAGTATCAATTTCACAATCCCATTTTTCAATCATCGATTTTATAACCAACTGATTGAACAATTCATCTTCTACTAATAAAATTTTAATATTTTTAAGGGATTGATTTTCTTCTGAAATATCACCCGATTTATCAAGGTCAGAAATATTTGATTTTCTTAGTTTTAATTTAAAACTGGCATCAACTCCTTTTTCACTCGACTCAATGTTTAATTCACTTCCTAGAAGAGAAACTAATTTATTGGCAATAATCAATCCTAAGCCATAACTACCGTACTCGCTATAAACATCTAAATGTGTTTTTTCAAAATCTTCTTTTAACGATTTTATAATATTTTCCGGCAAGCCTTTGCTTGTGTCTAAAACAGAAAATTCTAATGTTACATTATCATTATTTTCTTCTAAAGCATCAATTTTAATCTCTATTTGTCCTTCATTTGTATTTTTAATTGAATACTCTACTAAATTTATAAGTATTTGGTTTAATCTTGAGGAGTCACTAATAACAACCAAATCGTCATAAAACTTTTGAGTTTCAATTATCTTTATTTTTTTTAATTCAGCCTGATACGAAACCAAACCTGCAACAGATGTTAATACATCCTGAATTTTAAAAACTTTTTTATCAAAACTGATATTTCCCGATTCTATTTTTGGAATTATCAATATATCATTTAATATTGATAATAAATTTTCAGATGATTCTGTAATTACTTTAAGGAAATCGTATTGTTTGTCAGACAAAGCTGTCTTTTTAATTAATTCTGTCATGCCGTATATTGAGTTCATGGGAGTTCTGATCTCATGTGTAAGATTAGTAAGAAAAATGCTTTTAGCTTTATTAGCTGCTTCTATTGCTCCTTTAGCAACATTAAGTTCTTCTTGTATTCTTCTTTGATTTGTTGTATCAATAATTATTCCCCTTATTCCAATTACTTCATCATCTTTATATATTAAATTAGGATATAATAAAACGGGGATTATTTTCCCATTTTTTTTCTTAGCACTATATTCTAATTGTTTTTGTTTCTCTTCTATTATTAATTTCCCGAAATTAATTTTTGCATTTTCAAGGTCTTCTGCTACTATAATATCAAAAATATTTATTCCGTTCTCAATATCTTTTTCTGTATATCCCAATAAATTCAAACCTGATTTATTTAAATAAGTAATCAATCCTGCAACATTAGTTTCAACTATAGTTTGAGGCAATGCATTTGCTAACTCCTTAAATTTTTCCTCGTTTTCACGAAGAGTGTTTTCCATTAATTTTCTATCAGTAATATCTGATGTAATTATATACTTAACAATCTTTTCATCATCTACATAGTTGTATGCATATCTATTTAAAATACATTTTTGTTTACCATCTTTTCTTATTATCCAAAATTCAATTTCCTCAATATTTTCATTAGATTTCTGAAGATTAAGAATAATTTTTTGTAATCTTTTTTTCTCTTCCGGCGCTGCTATCTGAAATTCTGAAAATAATAGTAATTCTTCTTCTGAATATCCTGTTATTTCAATTAAACGATCATTAACATAAACATTTTTTCCGTTTTCATTAATTGTTACGCCGTTCTTAATAATATCAGCCATATTCCTAAAACGCAACTCACTTTCTTTTAAAGCAATTTGAGCTTCTTGTTCTTCTGTAATATCTATAATATTGCCTATAACAAAAATTGTTTTATTTTCTTCATTTTTAACAACATTATAACTATCACTTAGCCATCTGTAACCTCCCTTTTTATGTTTTAATCTGTATTCAGTTGTATAAAATGATCTATTTTTAGGAACGGATGAAATCAATTTAGCAATAATGTTGTTGGCTCTTCCCAAGTCATCGGGATGTAATAATGTTTTTTGCTCATTAATATCCATTTTTAACATTTCTTCTGGATAATATCCTAAAATACTATAACAAGAAGGGCTCATATAGCTATATGTTCCATCAGATGCATTTAATTTGTATAAAATTGCTCTTGAATTATCTAAAATATCTTTTAGCTTTTTCTCTTTCTCCAAAATTTCTTCTTTGGCTATTTTTCTTTTTGTTATGTCAAACACAGTACCTTCAATATATCCTTTTTCGGGAAAAATTTTAGAAGAAATTGATATGTAATTTTCTCTTCCGTTAGAGAATTTCTGGTGTATTTCAAAATCTTGGACATATCCGTGCTCATTCAAAAGTTTCAGCATTTCGCCTCTTCTTTCTTTTGAATACAAGGAGTTAACTTTACAGTTATCATCAGTAGCTTCTTTCAATGTTTTATATCCTAAATTATCTAAAGCAACTTGATTACAATAAATTATTTTACCATCTGAAATTCTGGTGCGATATAAGCCAACAATTGATGTTTCGTATAGGTCTCTATAATGTTCTTCTCTTTTAATTAAAGACAACTCTGATTTTTTTCTTTCAGTTATATCTCTAATAATTGCAAGAATATAATATTCATCATTAAACAAAAAACGACTAAGACTTACTTCTGTTTCAAATTTTTCGCCATTTATTTTAGAATGTGTCCATTCAAAAAATTGTGGCTCGCCATGTAGGGCTTCAATTAATTTTTGGCGTCCTTTTTCTTTTGCAGACTTTTCATCAGATTGAATTGGTGATGAAAATTTATATGAATATAGTGTCTGCATTATTATTTGCTCAACACTACAATCAAACATTTCAAGAGATTTTTTATTACAATCAACTATTTTATCTCCTTTTAAAATAAGTATTGCGTCATTAGCAGATTCGAATAAGGTGTGAAATTTATTATCTTTTTCTTTTAATTCAATTTCAAATCTCTTGTAATCTGTAATATCATGAGCAAGGCCCTCAACTGCAATAATCTCATTATTTTCACCAATAATAGGTATTTCTTTTACTTCTAAAATTCTTTTTTCATTTTTGATATCTATTACCTCAACCTCAAAAGGAGGCATTTTTAATGCACTATCATATAAAACTTCATGCCTTTGAATATATCCTCCCACCAATTTTTCAGCATTATATTTCTGATAATTTTCTTTGAAATCTTTTGGAGTATATCCTAATATATTTTCTATTGATTGACTAATATTTTGAAAAACAATATCCTTTTCATGTCTATAAAAAAAGTAATCTTCCTTTAAATTTTCAACTAAAATTTGATAACTGTCTTCTGTTTGTTTTAATATTTCATCTGCACGTATTAATTTACTTACATGTATTTTAACAATCTGAAAAACAAGATAAACAGATAAAATATATATTGCCCAAATTCTATATTCTTTAATTGTAAAAACAACTACTGTATTAGATAAAACATTTTCTATAAAGAAATCTGACAGTAAAAACACCAATAAAAAAAAGAAAAAGGCATAAATAATTGTTATTGCCGTTAGTTTCCCTCTTTTTAATTTTATCTTTAAATTCAAGTTTTTCATATATTATCTACTTTATCTAATCCTGTCTAATGAGCGAATTAATAATTCGTCTTTTTTTATTGCACGCATTGCGAAATATATAAATATTATAGAGATCAATGGAATAACAATAGAAAATGAATAATGAACAGTTGTCTCAAATACACTTATTAATTTATAAATATAAAAAAATCCTAAACCATAAATACCAAGTGAAAGAATAATTGATAATAAACATAAGCGAAGCTGCAATAACCTTTTTTTATACAAAAATATTGAAGTCAATAATAATAATGCTGTTAATATTATTAAAATTAAAATTGGATAAGTATTTGTTATTAATTCATTATTACCACTTAATAAGCGTATTCCAAAAGCATTATATATATATATGTCGCTATTGTTAACTAAAATATTTGCAATTGGGATAAAAAATAATACTGATGTTAGTATTAACGAAACCAATAAAAACACTGTTTGCTTTCTCTGAATCATAATAATAAATTGGCAATTACAATTTGAACAAATTTATAAAAAAAAACATAAACTAAATATTTATATGGTAAAATAAAAATCTTGAGAAACAATTAAATAATTATCATTAGAAATTTCTTCAAGTTTATTGTTTCTTAAAATACTCGGTTTATACCCTAATTCCGTTAAAATAGATATTACTTTTAATCTGTTTTCATTGCCACCTAATTCTGATTGAATTATTGGCTTATGTTTTTTAATTATTTCAATCATGTTTGAAAACACTTCACTTTCGTAACCTTCCACATCGCATTTTATAAAATCTAATCTTTCAATATCCTTAAAAATTTCATCAGGAATTTTCATTTCTACATCATAATATTTTATATACTTTTCTTGTTTTTCAGATATTATCTTAGTCATTCCATGATGCAAAACCCCGTCAATTTCAGGTATTCCCATTTGAACTATCTTATTTTCTCCACCTAAAGCACAATTATATAATTTTAGATTTTTTATTTTACTTTTTCGCACATTTTTTTTCCAAATTTCGGCAAACATTGGAATTGGTTCAACAGATAGAACTTTACCTTTGTTACCGACTAATTTTGATAAAAAAACAGAATAATATCCAACATTTGCACCTATGTCGATACAGACAAAATCTTTTTTAACTATTTGCTTTAAATAAAAAAGTTCCGGGTATTTATTTTTCAAAAACCCAAGGTTAACTAAACAAATATATATTTTGCTTGTAACACTAATAGAGTTTTTAAGTCCAAGTATTTTTAATAATAATTTTCTAATTAATTTCATCTGTCTTTAATTTTGCAATCAGCTAATGTTTGTCTGCCTATATTACTAATGGTTATTTATATTGTCCCCGACTTAGGATCACTAATTGTCATTTTTCATATATTAGTATCGTAATCAATATTAAACGAATTACTATTTAATTATTTATTAATTCATTTAATCGTCAATCATCAACTTCTTCAAAATCTATATATTCTCCTTTACTATCAGCAATTGTTGTTTTGGAATTTTGTTTGTAATCAACAGTTACTTCTCCTTCCTGTTTATTAGTGTTTTGATATTCTTTAGTTCTTTCTTCAAAGTTTTTCTGTGCTTTTTTAACAAATCTTTTAATAAAATACTTGAAAATCAATGATAATAAATAAAGAATCAGGAAAAAAATAAATAAAAACTTTAAAAAAACCATGTTTTTTTTATAATTACAATTGGTATTAATATGATTAAACCCTGTCAGGCTTTAATCAGGTGCAAAGATATTAAATTTGTACAAATTTAATAATAGAATTTATACCATAATTTAATTTCAGTTGAACATATATTTTTAACACTCTACTCATTAATAAATAATTATTTATTAACTTTGTAAGTAATAATTTATTTTAAATTTAAAATAAATTATAGTACTATAAGCATATCCTTATTTAATGAAATATAAAGGAAATATTCTTAAGATGAATGCCAAATTGGGAAATGTGGTTGATTATTATTTACCAATTGGAAATTCTTTAATATACTTAAATGAATTATTAGGAAAAGAACTTTCTATTTCATTTTTCAAAAAAATAAACTGTATTAATTGTGGTAAAGAGACTAAAACCTCATTTGCTCAGGGTTATTGTTACAACTGTTTTATAAGCTTACCCCAAACAGATGCCGGAATATTAAGACCAGAATTAGATCAATCGCACTTAGGTATTTCGCGAGATATGACGTGGGCTAGAAAAAACAGTTTAATTGACCATTATGTTTATCTGGCTATTTCAAGTAATCTTAAAGTTGGAGTAACCCGACATATTCAGGCTACAAACAGATGGATTGACCAGGGAGCAAGTCAGACAATTAAATTGGCTGTTACACCAAACAGACATCTTGCAGGAACAATTGAAGTTGAATTGAAAAAACATTTATCGGATAAAACAAACTGGCGACTGATGTTATCGGGACATCCTAATCTTGGTATTAATTTACTTGAAGAAAAAGAAAAATTCGGGAAATTATTAACAGACAAACAAAAAACATATATAACCGATGATAATTGGATAACTGAAATACGCTATCCTGTTTTAAAATATCCCGAAAAAGTAAGTACTATTAATTTTGAAAAACAAGATAATTTTACTGGAATTTTAACAGGTATAAAAGGACAATATCTGATGTTTGAAGAAGGATATGTTTTGAATATCAGAAAATATAATGGATACCTTTTTGAAATTGAAACTGATTAGACTATCTCACAGAACTTCTACAAAGGATTGACTATTCAACCACTACTTTTTTAACCATTACACCTTTTACATTACCCTGATTATTCGGTATTAATCACTTTGTTTTTGATCCATAATTTTAAAAAATAATTTGGTTTTTAATTGCATATTCCCGGGTATTGATGATTGGTTCCCGGGTATTGGTGATTGGTTCCCGTGTATTGGTGACTGATTCCCGGGTATTGATGACTGATTCCCGGGTATTGGTGACTGATTCCCGGGTATTGGTGACTGGTTCCCGGGTATTGGTGACTGATAGTTGAAGTAAAATAACTTTAGGTTTAATTTTAGGCATTTCTTTTTTGTATCACGAAAGTGAAAAACAACTGCATAAAAAAGAGCCACATTAAATGCTTTTAAATATTCTATTCCATCTAATTGAATTTCCGCTTTTGGTATGTTCTGTGCTATACCAAATAAATGAGGCTGTTCCTATAATATGATTTTCGGGCAAAAATCCCCAAAAGCGTGAATCTTTTGCATTATCGCGATTATCGTCAATAACAAAATAATAGTTATTTTTAAATGTATAAGTATTGGTTTCTATACCGTTAATAATTATTTTATTGTTTTCAACAAGAAGTTTGTTATTCTCATATACCTCAATAATTTTTTTATATAGACCAATATTTTTGATATTTATTTTAACTGTTTTTTCTTTTTGTGGAATAATAAGAGGTCCGTAATAATCTTTATTCCAATTAAAATAATTGTTTTGAGGAAAATAAGTCCATGTATTCTCGGAAGGAAATTCTTTTAAAATCCTAACATTATTTACAAACTGCAAATTTAAAATACTGTCTGCAATATTGGGCGAAATAAAAAAATCGAAAATACCCATATCGGCAACTATACCACCATCGGTTATATGATATCTGTTTAAAATAGAATCGGTAAAATTGGTGCCATCTGTAACAATTCTATATTTATATTTTAAATTATATAATGTATCATACGATTTATTATTTATGTATAATATTTTATCATCAATTTTTAATGTGTCACCAGGTAAGCCAATTAATCGCTTTATATATCGTGCTCTTTTATCAATGGGAGGATCGCTTTCTGCAGGATAATTAAAAACAATAATATCGCCATGCTTTATGGAACCAAATGCAGGTAATCGCCAGTATGGAATTTGAATCCAATCGGCATAAATATTATTTGTAAAAGGTAAGGACAAGATAGTAACCGGAAAACGTGCTCCAAATTTTAATTTATTTACAAAAATATAATCGCCCGCATACAGGCCGTTTTCCATCTGAACTGATGTAACAGTAAAAGATTGAATTATAAAAGTTCTAATAAAAATAGCAATTAAAACAGCAATTATTACAGCTTTAATCCATTCTTTAATGTGAGATTTTTTGGATATTTTCTTTTTTTTCCAAAACATTAACCCAAACTGTTAACAAGTTTGAACATTCTGTTCCATCTTATTTTACCCTCAAACCAACCTTTATCTTTATCTAATGAAAGCCAAATAAATACTGCTTTACCTACAACATGGTCTTCTGGCACAAATCCCCAAAAGCGTGAATCTGCCGAACCGTGCCTGTTGTCTCCCATTAACCAGTAATAATCCATTTTAAATGTGTATTTATTTGTTTTTTTTCCGTTTATAAATATTTCATCTCCTTTAATAATTAGTTCATTATTCTCATAATAGCCTATTATTCTCTCATATAAAGGGATGTTGAATGTATTTATTTTTATTGTTAATCCTTTTTCAGGAACCAACATCGGTCCAAACCAGTCTTCGTTCCATGAGTAATTATCGCTATGTGGAAATATCCTGAAATTTTTGGCTCCCTTAGGGTCAATTATTTTTATAACTTTTTTAACATTAGCATACCCGCTAATTTTTTTAGCATTTTCATCAGTTAAGGGATACTGATATATATCATTAATATCTGTTTGTAACAGAGTAGAATCAGATTGTATCAAATTTATTGCATTAATATCATACATAAAATTCTTTGTGTTTTGATCATCGTCATCAGATATGCCAAGTTTTTCAATATTTTTCGGATTTATCCTTGTTCCATTTGTAAAAACTAGATAATTATATTGTCTTCCTTTAAAATGTTTTTGTTTTTTTCCGTTTATTAATAATTGACCTGCCTGAATTTCAAGAGTATCACCCGGTAAACCTACACATCGTTTAATATAATTGTCGGTTTTATCAGTTGGTCTTACAATAATATCATATTGATTCCATATTTGTTTTCTTGCACTTTTAAGATACCAATTCCATGTTTTTGAAGAATCTCCGTGCATATTGTCTTGTTGTTTTAATTCCATGGCACGAATCCTAACAATATCGTAATATCCCTGATTAGACCTGCCAACAACAACAGTATCTCCTGTAGGGAAATTAAATACAAGACCGTCATATCTTTCTACTTCACCGAGTCCAACAATACGTTTGTAAGGCATTTTTATCCATTCAAGATATGAAGGCGTGCTTTCAGTTGTTGGCATAGTATGATGTACAAAGGGAAATGATAATGGAGTATTTGGTAGTCTAGGACCGTAACTAACTTTACTTACAAATAAATAATCACCTACCAACAAAGATTTTTCCATTGAAGATGTTGGAATTGTAAAAGCCTCAATAAAAAATGTTCTTATAAGCGTTGCTGCAATAATTGCAAAAACAAGTGCATCAACCCATTCAACAACTTTGCCTTTTTTGCGTTTTTTACCTTCTTTAACTCGTTTTTTCCAAAATGCCCAGTTTACTTTTTTACTGATATAAATATCGTAGAAAATTGGGATTCCAAAAAACAACCAGTAATTACCTGCCCAAATACACCATAATATAAATATTACTAGTGCAATTATAAGTTTAACCCATTTGTTTTTAAAAAATTCTGTTGTTTTTTTCAGTATAAATATTTCAAAAAATGCTACATTAAAAACTAATAACCAATACGATTTTATTGAAATAACGACTAGTGAAAAAATTGCCACTGTTATTATAAACATTAGCCATCTTTTTTTGTTCGGATCTTTTTCCATTGTTTTAAATTTATTGTTCAAATAAAAAAGTTTAAAAATTTAATAAATCATTCATGCCAAAAAAACCATTTTTCCCATTAACATATTCGGCTGATAGAACAGCTCCCAAAACAAAGCCTTTTCTGCTTTTTGCACTATGATTTATTAATAAGGTATCAACGTCTGATTCATATTTTATTGTATGTATTCCGGGTATTTTAAATTTTCTTAACGATTTTATTGCTAAATCACTTTCAATTGTTTCCTTCTCTTTTGTCCACTTTTCTTTTCTGTCAATATTATTTATTATGTCGTTTGCAAGATTTATTGCTGTTCCACTTGGAGCATCAAGTTTTTCTGTATGATGTATTTCTTCAATTTCAATATTGTAATTATCAAACTGGTTCATAATTCGGGCTAATTGTTTATTTATCTCAAACAATATGTTTACACCCAAGCTAAAATTTGAGGCATAAAAAAAAGTCTTTTTATTGTTGATACAATATTTTTTTAATTCATTAAATCTATCGAGCCATCCGGTTGAACCGGATACAACAGGAACATTGGCGGCAAAACATTTCAAATAATTATCATAAGCTGTTTCGGGAGTAGTAAATTCTATTGCAACATCAATCTCTTTCAAATTATTATCGTTTAATTCCAATAAGTTGTGTTTGTCTATTATCAGACGGATTTTATGACCTCTCTGAATGGCAAGTGTTTCAATTTCTTTGCCCATTTTCCCATAACCAATTATTGCAATATTCATGATTGTAAAGATAAAAAAAGGGAAACAATATGTTTCCCTTTAAATCTAAAATTTTGTTAAAAGTTTATTTTTTAACTGCTTTCACAACAGCTTCAAATGCATTTGGATGATTCATTGCAAGGTCTGCAAGAGTTTTACGACTAAGTTGAATTTCCTTTTTACTCAATTTTCCCATAAATTCAGAGTAAGACATATCATAATTTCTCACTGCTGCATTAATTCTTTGAATCCATAATGCTCTGAAATTACGTTTTTTAGTTTTTCTGTCGCGATATGCATATTGCATTGCTTTTTCATTAGCATTTTTTGCAACAGTCCAAACATTTTTTCTTCTACCAAAATAACCTCTGGTTTCTTTAAGAATCTTTTTCCTTTTTTTTCTTGACGCTACAGCATTTACTGATCTTGGCATAACTTTTCTTTTTTTTGAATGGTTAGCGTTCCAAAATTAAATGGAATCTTACGGCTAATTCACTCTGATTAATTACTCAATTAATTTCAAAGAACTAATTACTTTAAATTCAACAAAAGCTTAATGTTTTTTTCATCAGCTTTATTTACTGTTGTAAAATAAGTAAGATTTCTTTTTCTCTTTTTTGCTTTTTTAGTTAAAATATGACTTTTATAAGCATGTTTTCTTTTGATTTTCCCCGAACCGGTCAAAGTAAACCTTTTCTTTGCTCCGGAATTTGTCTTCATCTTAGGCATTTATACAATATATTTGATTATAAATATTAAATAACAATTTATTTTTTTGATACTTTAATAGGAGAAAAAAACATTATCATTCGTTTTCCTTCCAATTTTGGCATCTGGTCAACTTTTCCGTATTCTTCAAGGTCTCGGGCTAAGCGAAGTAAAATTACTTGCCCCTGTTCCTTAAATAATATTGACCTTCCTTTAAAAAACACGTATGCTTTTAATTTTGCACCATCTTGTAAAAAATTTATAGCATGTTTTAGTTTAAAATTATAGTCATGGTCATCTGTTTGTGGTCCAAAACGAATTTCTTTCACAACAATTTTCGTCGATTTTGCTTTTATTTCTTTCTTCTTTTTTTTCTCTTGATATAAAAACTTCTGATAATCTATAACCTTACAAACAGGCGGATTAGCTTTTGGGGATATTTCTACCAGATCAAGCCCTAATCCTTCGGCAATTTCTAATGCCTGATATATTGAATATATATCTGTCTCAACATTATCTCCAACTAAACGAACTTCTCTTGCATTAATGCGATCATTAATTTTATGAAGTGGCTCAGTTCTTCTTCGTCCTCTAAAATTTTTTTTGTAGTGCTTAGCTATAACTTTATTCCTCCAATAATTTAATTAATTAATTATTCAATTTCTTTTCTTACTTCATTATTAATAAATTGAGCAAATTCCTCAATTTTCATTATACCTTTATCTCCATCTCCTTGTTTCCTAACGGCAACAATTCCCTCTCCCTGTTCTTTTTCACCAACTATTAACAAATAGGGTATTCTTTTTAACTCGCTATCTCTTATCTTCTTACCAACCTTTTCGTTTCTGTCGTCAATTATGGTGCGAATATCGGAAATTTTTAACAATTCCAAAACTTTTTTTGCATATTCGTTATATTTTTCACTTACAGGGATAATTACAGCTTGTTCTGGTGTTAACCATAATGGAAATTTACCTGCTGTATGTTCAATAAGAACAGCTACAAATCTCTCCATAGAACCAAATGGAGCTCTGTGTATCATTACCGGCCTATACGTCTCATTATCACTCCCTTTATATTCAAGCTCAAATCTTTCTGGCAAGTTATAATCTACCTGTATTGTACCGAGTTGCCATTTTCTTCCCAATGCATCTCTTACCATAAAATCCATCTTTGGACCATAAAATGCTGCTTCTCCTTTTTCAATGTAATATTCAATTCCTTTTTCGTCTGCTGCTTCAATAATTGCCTTTTCTGCCTTTTCCCAATTTTCATCAGAACCTATGTATTTTTCTTTATCATCAAAATCACGTAAAGAAATTTGTGTAGTAAAGTTTTCAAAATTAAGTGTTTTAAAGATATACAATACTATATCTATTACTTTAATAAATTCCTCTTTAAGCTGATCGGGTCTGCAAAAAATATGTGCATCATCTTGTGTAAACCCTCTAACACGTGTTAGTCCATGCAATTCGCCATGTTGTTCGTAACGATAAACTGTTCCAAATTCCGCATAGCGTATTGGTAAATCTTTATATGAACGAGGCTTGTATTTGTATATTTCGCAATGATGCGGGCAATTCATGGGCTTTAGCATAAACTCCTCTCCCTCTTGTGGGGTTTTTATAGGCTGAAAAGAATCTTCGCCATATTTTTCATAATGCCCAGATGTTACATAAAGGTCTTTATGACCGATATGAGGACTCATAACCGGTTCATATCCGTATTTTACCTGAACTTTTTTCAAAAAATTCTCAAGTCTTTCTCTTAACATTGCTCCTTTAGGTAACCATAAGGGCAAACCCATTCCTACTTTTTGAGAAAAAGTAAATAATTCAAGTTCTTTTCCAATTTTTCTATGATCTCGTTTTTTTGCTTCTTCCAGTTTAAAAAGATACTCTTCAAGCATTTTTTGTTTTGGAAATGATATTCCATAAACTCTTGTTAATTGTTTATTTTTTTCATCACCCCTCCAATAAGCTCCTGCAATATTCAATAATTTTACAGCTTTTATTAGTCCTGTATCAGGCAAATGTGGTCCACGACAAAGGTCTGTAAAATTGTTTTGAGTATATAATGTTATGGTTCCGTCTTCAAGCTCGCTTATTAATTCAATTTTATATTCATTATTCTTTTCTGCATAAAAAGCTAAGGCTTCTTTTTTTGAAATATTTTTCCTGATAAACGGATGTTTTTCCCTTGCTATTTCAAGCATTTTTTTCTCAATTTTTGGGAAATCATGCTCCGAAATTATTTTACCTTCAGGCAGGTCAACATCGTAATAAAAGCCATTTTCAATTGTAGGTCCAATTCCAAGTTTAATTCCGGGATATAATAATTCCAAAGTTTCTGCCATTAAATGTGAAGATGAATGCCAAAATGCATGTTTGCCTTCTTCATCATCAAATTTATGAAGTTTAATAGTGCAATCTATATTTATTGGGCGTACTGCATCCCAAACTTCATCATTTACACTAAGTGCAACAACTTCTTTTGCAAGACTGTTACTTATACTTTTTGCAATATCAATTCCGCTAACTCCTTCTTCATACTCCCTAAATTTTCCATCGGGAAATGTAACTTTTATCATAATTTCTTTTTTTGGGTTTGCAAAGTTAATAATTATAATATAAAGAACGAATCAGCATAAAAACAATTTTCGTATTTTCAATTTAAATAATGAAAAATACTATTGTTTTTGTATATTTGCATAATCTCAAAATTTATAAAAACCTTAATCAAATGAAAACAAAAAAAATAATTATTGCCTTTTTTAGTTTTTATTGTCTTTTTCCAACAATCCTAAATGCTCAATGTGATATTACAATTGAAAGCACCTCACAGCAGATATGCCTTGGTGATTGCTTTTCTCTTTCTTATTTAGGAGGATGCCAAGGCTCAAGCACAAACATAATGTCTGCTGACTTTAATTATGGAACACCTGGAATAGGATGGGCTTCAGGTTCTCCGAATCCCTCATTTACTAATCCATGTGGTAATGATAATGATGGAACTCCTCATGCCTGGGTTGGTAACACTTCCAGTTTTCCCAGAGAGTTCTTGACTATACCTTATTCTGTTACAACTGCATGCCAAATATGTTTTGATATGAAATTTGCTACACAAGGTAATAGCTCTCCATGTGAAGGACCTGACGAAATGGATGAAGGTGTATCTTTACAATATTCAATAAATGGAGGAGTAACATGGACAGATATTGTTTATTATTGTCCGGATGGAAATCAATATCCAACAAATTCCTGGGTTGGACAATCAACATCCGGAGGAGGTTCAAGCGGACCATTTATTTCATGGGCTAATTATTGTGTAGGTGTACCTGCCGCTGCTGCTGGACCTGCAACACAATTTCAATGGTATCAGGGACAAGTAACAGATTATAATAGTGACCACTGGGGTTTAGATAATGTACAAATTAGCTGTATTGATTCGTCAGTAACTACTCTTTGGGAAAATAATCATGGATTTAGTTATAGTGGTCATTTTCCGCCATTACAGTGTCCACCTGATACAGGAACATACATATATACTTTAACTATTAATGATAGTATTTATTCTGATACTGATACTATTGAAATAACATCTCTTGCGATTCCTGATGCAGATGCCGGTTATGGGGGAAATGTATGTGATTATGATTTTACTTTGAATGCAAATACTATATGTGTAATCTATGATAATGCTAATTGGACAAGCGAAGTACCAGGTGTTATTATAAGTAATCCTACAAATGAAATAACACCTGTTAACATATCTGACATTGTTCCCGGGGTTTATGGCTCATCTTGTTTGGCTCCAATTCATTTTTACTGGACACTTTATGATACAGCAGGATGCTCTAATTCTGATACGGTATTGATTAGTTTTTATCAAACAGCAATTGCTTATGCAGGACAAGATGACAGTATTAATAACTTGTCATACTCTTTATCTGCAATTCCCAGTATTAATTGTTCTTACGGTGAATGGAGCGTTATTAGTAAGCCAACAGGGACAGGCATTGAAAATTTTGTTGATTTTACTAATCCTCAAACAACTGTAAATGTTCCAATAGATGGCAATTGGTGTTTTCTGTGGGAAGAATCTAATGAATATAATTCAATCTGTATGAGCAGAGATACTGTTTGTATATTTTTTGATGATTCTGCAAACTTTATTTCCAACAATATTTCAATTAAAAACGAAATAAATATTTATCCTAACCCCAGTAATGATTTTATTTATATCAACATTAGTAATGAAGATGAATTACAAGTTGAAATATTTGATATAAATGGGAAATCTCTCTTTAATAAAAACATATTTGATAAAAACAAAAAAATTGATGTTTCAGGATTCTCCAAAGGAGTCTATATACTAAGGATTAGAAACAATAATGAAATTTTTCATGAAAAACTTATTATTGATTAAATTATAAATATTTCCAATCAAATAAATTATCTTTGTTTCAAACAAATTGTTTGAAATGATTTTAGGAGTTTTATTTAGAGAAAACTTAAAAATTGCAATAAAGTCGATAAGATCCAACACATTAAGAACTGTGTTAACAGTTTTAATTATTTCTTTTGGAATTATGGCTTTGGTTGGAATACTTACTGCAATTGACTCGATAAAAGGTTCTCTTACCTCACAGTTTTCCAGTATGGGAGCAAATACTTTTACAATACAAAACTACGGAATAATTCTTCGCCGTGGTGGAGGAAGATCTATTGACTATAAGGACATTACATATCGCAATGCTAAACAATTTAAAGAAGATTACAGCTATTTTCCTGCAATAGTATCAATTTCTGTTCATGCTTCGGGTATGTCAACTATAAAATATCAATCTGAAAAAACTAATCCAAATATACCTGTTTATGGTATTGATGAAAACTACTTAAGTACTTCAGGTTACGAAATTGGTTTTGGAAGAAATTTCAATGAACAGGAAATACACATGAACAGGAATTATGTAATAATTGGAAACGAACTTCGTAATAATCTTTTTAAAATCAATGAAGACCCTATTGATAAAATTGTATCAATAGGAAACGGGAAATATAAAGTTATTGGTGTTCTTAAAGAAAAAGGTTCAAGCATGGGTGGAAATGCTGATAAAATGTGTTTTCTACCAATGACAAATGTTAGAATGTATTTTTCAAGACCCAATATGTCCTTTACTATTAGTGTTATGCCAAACAGTAGTGAAATGCTTGATGTTGCAATTGGGGAAGCTGAAGGAGTTTTTAGAAGAATTAGAAAAATTGACTTAGAAGAAAAAAATAACTTTGAAATAGTAAAAAGCGATAATCTTGCAAATATGCTTTTCGAAAACATAAAATATGTTACTATTGCAGCAACGCTAATTGGCGTTATAACTCTAATTGGTGCTGCTATTGGCTTAATGAATATTATGTTTGTTTCTGTTTCGGAACGTACACGCGAAATCGGGACACGCAAAGCAATTGGTGCTACATCAAAAATTATTAAACAACAATTTTTATTCGAAGCAATATTTATTGGTCAACTTGGCGGAATACTTGGAATTATTTTAGGAATTATAATAGGAAATCTAATATCTCTACTTACAGGTGGAGTATTTATTATTCCCTGGATGTGGATCATTGGTGGTTTTATAATTTGTTTTGTTGTAGGGATAATTTCCGGAATTACTCCGGCAATAAAAGCTTCTAAACTCGACCCTATTGATGCTTTGCGTTATGAATAAAATAAAAAGGCAATCCTTATGGATTACCTTTTGTACCGAGAGGCAGGATTGAACTGCCGACCTTCCCGATGATAAATCGGGACGCTCTTTCCCCTAATGAGTAATTAGCCATTCAATATATTTTCTGCTTTTTTTCTTTTTAATTTGTATTTCACGTTTTATCGCGTCTGTTTTAGTATTATATTCTTCAGTATAAACTATTCGCCAAGGTTTTCCTTTGCAAGTTGATTTTGTTCCTCCAAAATTGTGTTTTATTAATCGAGCATTAACATCTAATGTATAACCAATATAGTATTTATCAATGCTCTCGCTGAATAATATGTAAACAAAATATTTCATAAATAAAAAGGTAATCCTTACGAATTACCTTTTGTACCGAGAGGCAGGATTGAACTGCCGACCTCAGGATTATGAATCCTGCGCTCTAACCATCTGAGCTACCTCGGCTTTTTATTTTTCAGTTGCTAGTTTTTGGTTACCGACCTTCCCAATGATAAATCGGGACGCTCTAACCACCTGAGCTACCTAACCAAATTTTAAGTTTGCAAATGTATATAATTTTTACAATACTATATATATTTAAAAAATATATATGCGTAAAACCTTAATAGATTTTGATTTTTTTATAAAAATAATGTAAATTTGTAATTCAAAGTCAGTATAATCTACAAAACATATAATATAATGCTTATTAAACTGAATAAATTATCTTTTCTTTATATTTCGGTGCTTATATTTTTCATTATCTCTTCTTGCATTAAAAAAAAGGTTACTTATAAACCTATAGACGATACAAAAGCATTTGAATGTAACGGACAATATTTTGCTAAGTTAAATAAAGAAAATGATCCTGCTACAACTATTGTTGAAATTAATAACAATGAGTATTTACTAAACAATGAATCACATTTAACCAAAGTAGATAGTACAGGAAATGTTTTATCAGAAGTCTATTTAGAATATTCTGTTTCACATATTTTTAAAACTAACGATGACAATTTACTTATATCTCTCGACTATAACTCTGATGGATACACAAATGAAATTAGAAAAACAGACAATGAATTTAATTCAATTTGGTCTTTTCTGTCAAAATGTAATACTATTATAACAACAAGCGACAACGGTTGTATTATAGTTTATGACCAAAACGAAGATTTTTTGTATTCAGTAAACAAGTTTAATTCTGATGGAAATAATGAATGGAACTTTAATGTAGAAATGAGAGTTAATAATATAATGCAATTAAATAGTGCCGAATTTATTTTAGCCGGAGTAGAAGAAACAAGCTATGGCTATGAACCTTGCTTACTGAAAGTTGATAGTGCAGGTACAACAATCTGGAAAAGAGCATATATGGACATGTTCGACAATTATGATGAAATTACCCATGTTTTATTGCTTTCATCTGGTAATCTTGTTTGTGTATTTGACGGATATAAAGAATCTACAAATATTAACTTTTTTAGTACCGATAGTGAAGGTAATGTTTTATGGAAATCTACATTACCAGAGGATTATGAGTTTAATGATATTATAAACCAAGAAAGTTCTTTTATTTTTTGTAGCAAACAATTTTTTGAAGATTCAAGATTTGATGCAGTTCTAACAAAATACAATTCTAGTGGAAGTATTATTTGGGAAAAAAACTATGGAGGCACAGGCGATGAAGAAGTAAACGATATTATTATTTCTTCAGATGGGGCTTACTTTGTTTTAGCAAGTTCAACAAATTTTATTTTTACCAATACCGATACAGAAATTAAAGAATCTATGTACCTTATCAAAACAGATGAAGATGGTAAAATATGTTATTAAAAAATATCAAATAATATTAATACTATTTACTGTAATATTTTGTATTAATAATAGCACAGCACAGGTCCTATATAGTGAAATTGATACTAATGCCTTTAAATATAGCCGTGTAATAAAACTAAATCTCACACAATTGATAACAAACGAAATTGTTTTTTCTTATGAGCATTTTATTTATAAGAATAGAAGTGTTGAAGCGGGATTAGGGTATGTTAACCCTGCAAGTTATTTGCAATCTATGAGCAACAATTTTTATTATAACGGGTTTTTAGTTAATGCTGAATATAAAATGTTTGGAAGTAAAGGGATATTAAAAGATTTTTATTTCGCACCTATGTTTAGGTACAAGTTTCTGTATTACGATAATGAATGGGTATCGCATAATGATATAAAATATGGAGAGCATGATATACTTGAAACTTCCGATAAACAAACATATACACTTGCAGCACTAATTGGTGTACAACGCAGAAGGCAATTTGTTATTGATGTTTACTTGGGTATGGGATTCAGATATTATTATGAGAATACCGAACAATTTGAAAATATTGATAAATATAACATGTATTACTGGAGACCAAACATTGAAAAGACGTCAGCTTTTTTCCCCACATTTCATTTTGGTGTTAGAATTGGTTTAGATTTTAATAAATAGTAACTAATCGTGTGTGTTTCATATTGACTTTAAGTTTTTCACGTTGTTTTTATTTCAAAGTCATCATAAATTTCAGGTATTTTTGATTAAATCCAATTTATCTGATTATTGTAACTGCACCCGCTTCTGAATGTTCTACTCCAGTAACATCTTTGAATTTACAGAGCCATGTATAGGTGCCTAACTGGCATTTATTACTTTTACCCTGAACATTTCCATTCCATTTTGCAT
>Ga0208648_1000305_pt1 | contig 52125 bp, 64 predicted proteins | sample AntAceMetag02UKL_FD_184772 | JGI IMG/M metagenome (GOLD analysis project Ga0208648, IMG submission 184772) | Saline lake microbial communities from Ace Lake, Antarctica - Antarctic Ace Lake Metagenome 02UKL (SPAdes) (version 2) | ecosystem: Environmental > Aquatic > Non-marine Saline and...
TGGGCGAAATGAACATTGCCGGGATGGTTCCGTCTCCATTCGCCGAGCCATCGAGGTGCCCGCGTATGAGTGATCTGTTGCTATGGTCGAGAGATCGGAAGTTCGGATTGTCTCTGAATGAGACCATTCTGCTGGAGGGACTAAAGGAATGCACGGATTCCGGTTCCGAAGAAACTGGCGGCATACTTGTCGGCTATTACACGCCCGCGCACGATTGCGCCGTTGTCACCGCACTCGGCGGACCGCCGGAGGACTCCATCCGTGGGCCGAGGCTCTTTGAACGAGGGACAAAAGGCATCCAACGCTGGATTTCCCGTCTGTGGCGGGAACAGAGGCACTTCTATCTTGGTGAATGGCATTACCACCCAGGAGGAACGCCTGTTCCCAGTCCGGACGATAGAGAGCAGATGCAGAAATTGAGTAAGGACAGAAACCTGAAATGCCCAGAGCCCATATTGCTGATCATTGGCGGAAACCCAAGAGGAGCGTGGATAGCGAAAGCGTATGTTTTTCCTGTGGATAAAGAATATGTCGCACTGACGGCAATGGGGCGGAGGTGATTATGCAGGCCATCCCGTACACGGATTTTCCCCTTGAGGAGATGAAAATATGGGTACAGAATGGCGTGATGATGCTGCCGTCTGAGTACTAAACCAAAACGACACGAAAGGGAATCCGATGAAAATCAGCATAACGACAGATGAAACGAGAGTCTCCGAACTTGTGAAGAGCGGTGGGTGGGCATACACCCACCGCTACAACCAGACGCAGTGCGGATGTGATGCTATTGAACACATGTTGGTAGAGGCTATAAACAGGCCGGCGATCATTGCAAGTATTCTAGCAGCGTCTTACGACCAGAACCCGGAATACGTGAAGGCAGCCCGCGCCGCCCTGGGCATGACGCAGGCCGAGCTTGCCGAATCGCTGGGCGTGGCGACCGATACAGTATCCTCGTGGGAGCAGGGGGAGCGGAACCCCTCCGCACCTGCCAAGAAGCTCATTGACATGATGACTAAGCGAACGAAGAAGAACCGACCAGCATCCACCAGTACATGAAAGCGTACTGGTACTGAAAAGCGTACTGGTTCCCCCAGACGGCCCGTGTTTAACCGCACGGGCCGTTTTCTTTCCCATTTCCAACCGGGCACGGATGGAACGGAATAATTACCCGCGATATATTCCGTTTCTCGAATGACAATAAAAACCGCACAAACACGGCATAGGATTGCATTTCACAAACGGAACGGAATAATTACATTCCTATTTCTCCGATGGCCGCCACCCGATATTGGCTTATCCCACCAAAGCGGAAAACCCCCACTGTACTGTGCAAGGTGTGCGCCTAACTGTGCATGGTGTGCAGCAAACTGTGCAAATTGCACGCTTGCCCGAGGTTTTGCCGCTCTTTGTTCCCTAGTTTGCGCTCTGTGTGCCTTAGTGTGTGCCTAACTTGTGTCTATTCGTGTGCTACATATCCACCCTGCCTCATAATCCAATCAGCTTCATTAGCATAGCGCACATCAGTGAACGCTATATCCCCTGCTGGCAAGGGCTGAACAGCCTTAATCCAGTAGTCGGGGTCTTCAAGCCTGCGCGACCTTCCAAGCGAAACCATTAGATGCCTATACTCCTCCTTTTTTGCCTGTAGTTCATCAATAGTAATCATTAGTGTGTCGGCCAATTCTCGCTTTAATGGATCAGCGAATGCTACCCTAGTAAAGGTAGATGGAAGAGCATCAAATGCTGTATCCTTACCAACCTTGCTATATCCTGCGAATCCTATAATCATGTTCTATTCCTTAACTTTGCACATTTATACAGTTCCTCAGCACCCATAAAATCAAAGATTTTCTCCATAACATCCTTTCGGTATAACGCTGGAATCCCCTCTATAAAAGTGCCTTTCCACTCTTCAGGAATATCAGCATACTCTCTAGCCATTCGTGCGATGTATTTGCATGAATAGTCCGGGTCGGTCCTGTCAACTTTTACACGGTCTATGGTAGTTCGTTTTATTCCTAACTGCGCCCTTCCGTTCATTTTCTGCACTCCTTAATCATTCGGTTTATTGCCTCCCTAAGTACCGGCCATTCAGCGGAATCTACTCGAATCTTGTTTTCAAGTTGTGAAACCTCGACGAACTCTCCACACGCTTCGTCAACAATAGTCACGGTGAACATCGCTTCATCGAATACTGCCATTCCCTCTGGTCCTACTATTACTTGCGTAGTTCTGATTTCGATCATGCCAGACACTCCTTTGTTTTGCCGCCGCTCAAATTGGCGTCTGCCATATACTTTGCGTACATACACCAGCATTCCGCCTCGCAATCAATCCTGCACATTACGCCGCACCCGCCGGGGTGTTCCCATCCTTCGGAGTCCGCCGGACACGAGCCGGTCTTGTCTGCCAGCAGCCTTCCGGCAGCCAATAAAGCATCTTTGTATATCGTCATTATTCTGTGCTCCCTTCTCGCTCCTTTTTTTTGCGCCCCTCCCTCATCTTGGCTACCCAAAACGGGGTCGGCTCTTCCGTGTGTTCTTTAAGCAGCGCACCGCTTGCGTTGGGCGGCAACACCAGCTTCGAGCCGACATCATCCCACCAGCGCAACGCTTCTGTCATCATCTCGTTTGCTTGTTTCATATCTTCCCTTCTTCCCTCGAATTGGCTACATGGCCCTAACTGGCGTTGGGTGCGAGTGAGATGATGAGTGAAAATAGCGAATCTGCACCCATGTTCCCACTATCGCCAGACTCGTTAAACAAATGCCACTTTCGATCCTGCCACCCAATTTTCCCGCCAAGTGTAACTTCGCGCTCAATCTCAAGGCAACCATCCTTTAAGCAGCAAACCAGATTCGTCGAGTCTACGGCGCGCCGCGTCTTGTTGAGGCGATGTAAATCTTCTCGCTGATCATAAATCTTTTCAGTCATTTCATACTCCTTCTGAGTCGCCGAGACTCACAATGTCGTTAGCCTGCTCAATGATTTTTATGATTTGATCGAGGTCTTTTGTCATCTGACGGTAATCCTCTTGATACGTTCGGCGGGGTTCGTCTTCCCACCAATCACGCAAGGCTCGTAAATCCTCGCAGTGATCGCGCAAGCTTTCAGCCAAGCCCAGCGGCAGGCTAACCAGCCCATCGAGGCTGCGGGGTGCTCCGGTCGTTTTATCTTTGTCGCTCATAATTCACCTTTCGTTTTGTTCCGAGCCTCATCGGTGTCGTTCGGAAACATCTCAAAAATATCCACCACGGCTTGCTGAGCCACTATATTCGCTTTGTCTTTATACTTGCCATCGCACGGGGCATTTAAAGCACCGGATCGAATTGCCCACCATACATCATTCTGCGCTTGGCCAATTAGGTGCTTCATTTTCGGATCCGCCTTAAACATCGCGAGGCGTTTCTTTGCCAGTCGTTCTTTTTCCTTGAATGATTTTAGACGAACAGCTTTCTTCTCTTCGGTGTAAGGGTTGTATTCCTTGCTCATTTAGCCTTCCTTTCGTTCGTCGATAAGGTTGCACTTTGGGCAGTAGCAAAGGACCCTGCCCATTTCGCTCATGCCGTAACGATTAGGCGGGAAGGTAAATTCTGAACCGCAAGCAGGACAAAGCTGTTTAGAGGAACGCGCCTTCGGCAGCCGCGCATCGCCACCCTTTGCCTCCCACTTATCGCAGTTCGCTTTCCACGCCTGACGCGTGCTTCCCGTTCCATTGCACTCGAATGTTCTTCTGTGGTACGACGGGATTAGGAAATGTGTGCACGTCGCGCATGTTCTCGTTTCCGGGTTCATAGGGCACCAAGCTTCATGCTTCACAGATGCGGCTCTCGTTGCGTAAGGCGCACCATGCTGACAATAAGCACAAGTATATGATTCCGTTGGCATTACTGAACCTCTCCTGTCCTGTGATGGTACGCATCAACCCAGTCGATAAACCCTGCGTCTTTGGCCAGCTTGTCGGCTCCGCGTTTGACTTCTGCCTCGCTGTTTTCGCTTGCTGGCCACGGGTCCGAAACCATAATCAACTCGCACAGGGCAAAGAGGAACGGATTGCTTTCTGCCCGCTTCTTATACGCTCCGCACCAGTCGTTTTTAGAAAACCACGCTTTATTCTTCCGACAGTCACCCCAGTCGTCATCCTCATGTACTCGATCGAAATACCTGCACGACTCGCAATTTCCCGCATAGTCTTTTTTACTAGTCTTCATGTTTACCTTCACTTTCTTCCATTAACTATATTTCAATAACGTGTGGCCGCTATTTGTATTTTCAAAGATGCTTCTCACCTTCGATACGCCTAAAAGCATCTTGAAGAACTCAACCTCATGATTTGTTATTCTCCTCTTGATGCGTTTGAGCTTTCTAATAGCCGCTGCCTTTACAATGGCAGAACGCTTAGAAACCTTCTTGCCTATACCTAATGCGTCGGCCACCATGCGTCCATACTCAGGGCCATAACGTGCATTTAACCATTTGATACGCTCTATATCGGAATAGACAATGGGGTCCTTTTCGTAAAAACAAGGTGTGTGAAGAGGAAATCTTTCTCTCATGGCAGAAGATAACCTAGTTAGTTTCTCCTCTTTGCACGATTCACAGCGGCGATATTGAACATTCTTATATCCAGAGCCTCCCTTTATCCACCGATCGTAATTCTCATCTAATATGTCTCCTACTCCCTTATCATGCAGATACAGAGAATGATCATATACATCCCATGTTATATCAAGGAGTGCACTCTCTTCATCAGGATATTCGATTTCGAGTCGTCCGCATATAGGACACCTAAATAACTTATCTGCGAATATAACCGTTAATATGTCGCTTGGTTGTTTAGGCGTCCTATTCCAGCGTGTTTCATAGGTATTAGGTGTGTCCGTATATTTAGGCCATTCAATCTCCATTCCATAGTGGTTACCGTGATAATAATCGTGATCGCGATAATCCGACCGGTTGCCGTTTATTACATTTTCATGTCCTCCTACAAACAACCCATTGATTCCACAGGTTGTGCAATAGCTATTTATTCGATAGCGAGAACCTTCCTTACATGCCTTAAATATCCTTTGATTCACATAGAGATGACCGTACATCCTACTAATTATGATAATTCCATTAGGCTTCATGTTACATCCTTAGAAGTATGTCTTTCAGTTCGCGCTCGGTTAGTGATAATCCACGCCGAAACATAACTGTCTTACCAGTTATTCTGTATCCAAGCGGCTCGGCATCAAAGCTGCGTTTAGCAGCCTCAGCTTGTATAATAGACTTCTCCGACTCTAGCCACGCCTTTTGCTCAGAATCGCCTCTAACGTGATCCTTAGCGAAGGTCTGCCTAGATTGCTCTGGGGTTAATTCCTTTACATTGACTAGCAACTTATCTCCACTAGCTAAAAGCAGTGATATAGGCTCGGATAGATATTTCTCTTGCTGATGATATGGACATTACGCTAGCCGCTTAATTCCGGGAGCCGAGCTACATAGCATAAGCGGATGAATCCCTCGTTTGCCTAGCGAATAGAATCGCATGATTATATGCTCATCAAGTCCAGTTTTATCAATAATCATTCCGATTGAATTAGGGTCGTCATCCAATATGGTTGCAATAATCGTTCCTGCTTCAACCCAACTTTCTATTCCGCTAGTTATCAACGCACCGATTTGTTCGATTAGCCCTTCTTTATATTTTGGGTCTATTCTCATTTTCTCAATCATGGATTCGCCTGCATCTAAGGATTCTATAACTTTATTCATTTCATTCTCCTGCTTGTTTACTGTCCATTCCATACGTTAACAAGTCAACCCCTTCATGTATGGATGAATGGGCGTATACGCACTCTCTCACCGGCTTCATATCTCCATTAGCAGTTAGCACTATTCGCGTGTTGTCTAACTTCCCGTGCTTATTTATGCACGGCCTTACGACTGTAACTTTATCTCCATAATCACGAACTATTATATGCTCGTATTGGTCCTGAAACTTACATGGGATAGCTGTTATTTTCATTTCATCTCCATCGTTTATAATACAATGCTCTCGGCCAGCGTGTAGGCTCCTGTAATGTAATCCCAATGGAATACTACCTTACCTATAGAGCCTATATTCTTATCCCTCACCTTGGTTATGTGTACTTCGGTTTGTCCGTCGTTTGTTTGGTATGATCTCCAGATGCTAATTCCTACATCCGCCTTGTTGCGGAAGTTCGCGGACCCAGATATATCATAAAGAGTTGGCACCCTATAGTCCCCATTATCTAGCGGAATCATCTTGGTAGGATGGGCTACTAGAATCATTTCTATATTATGCAGCCTTCCAAAGTTTCTCAGCTTAGATAGAAACTCGGATATATATTCCGTCTCGCTCATCTTGGGTGATCGTTTATGTTCCAGTTCATTATATGGATCAATGATGCAGGAATCGCAGCCATACTTTTTCTTAATTAGCCGTATTTTATTTAGCAACCTATCCAGCGTCATCCCCGACTCTTCGGGTGTAATGATGGAGATATGCTCTGAAAGGTGTTTTAAGGCACCGTCACGCTCTTTCTGGCTCATAGGTGGATAATGATTGCGCTCAAACATTGGCTTGCCTACAAACTTCTCTGCTAGCTTCTGGAAGTGATTCTGCAAAGGATAGTTCTCAGGCGAGAATATTGCATACTTCCATTTATGATCTCGTATGGCATTGATAACGATCTGATCTAACCACTCGCTCTTCCCACTCGAAGGTATTCCGGTAACTATTACCAATGTTCCATGCCTATGTTTCCAGTGGGCATCCATACGCTTCCAGCCTGTAGTAATACCTGCTGATAGTTCTGGATTTTTTATGTAGTCATTGATTGCGCTGGAATAGTCCGAGAACTTAGCGACCCGTGAGGACTCATATCCAGAAGCAGTCGTCATATCGGAAAGCCTGCCCATGATGTACTCGGATAGTTCGCCAGAGTTTTCCTCCTTAGAGCGTGAACACATTTCTACGCCTAGCTTAATCATCTTGCGCTTAGTGGTACACTCTTGCAACTCCTTCACATAGTGGCTGATATTATCCGGCACAGCGTAGGAATCCAATATATCATCAAACGTAAGTGGATCAACAGAATCCAGCGATACATACTTCGCTCTAACGGTTGATATGTCTATGGGTTCATCATTCGCTATTAGCTCGTTAATACATTGCCAGCACAAGATATGTGATGGAACAATAAAGTCATCGCCGGATATGCCCGAACCCAAGACTTTATCATTAACCGAGGAATACTCGGTCATTACGCAAACAAGCACGTTTCTCTCTATCTCGTTTTGTCCTAACTCGCTCATTATTCCTCAATTCTACGGTTCGCATTTGAATTTGTAGATTTTAAGATCACCTACGGTTAATGCGTTTAGCATCTTCACATCCTCTCCAGTGATGATGAAGGTATAATCCGTCACAAGAGAGCCAAGATACTCCCTAGTTTTAGCTAAGAGCTTCTCGTAATGTGCAAGCGCTGCCGCCTCATCTCTCGATGCAGAGATATATTCTTCCTTTGTTTGGGATGTATCGAACAGGGCATCTGAAGAAGCATCCAATAGCTCCTGCCATGAAGTATACGCATTCGATAACTCAACTACTTTAGACTCCTTTCCTTCTAGGAACCTAATTAGTGCTACACTTCTGCAAGCTGTATCAGAGCGTATAAGTGAATCAATAATTCTATCCGCATTCATATTTCTCCCTTATTTTGAGTAGGTGACAGACCATAGGTAGATGTCTCTGCGTGATTCAGCAGGAACATCATTTAGACACTTATGGCCGTGCTGCTTCATAGCTTCCTCAATAGTTCCTTCTTTCTTCTCTTCCAACACCATCATGGATGATTTGAAGCGTTCGAGCTTATCTTCGTCTTGGTCTGCAACTGGAGTCAGTGCCGACGCTTTCTTGATGGGGACTTTAGGGACAGCCTTCACCATAGGCTCAGGGAGGCTATTAGGAGCCTCCTCAGAGTATTTGCTACCCTTGAACCAGTAAACATCCGCTCCAAGCCCCAACACCTTCATAGCGACGCTTAGGGCATCCGTAAGGGCCATCTTGTACGCCTCGTCTGAATGGTATAGTCCGTTCTTCTCGCTGGCTACTAGCATGGACCCGCCTACTCCATCAATTCCGGCACTCCATTCTCCATCCACCTTTACCCATAGACGTACATGAACATGTGATGCTCGTGTTTTCACTGAATCCTTCACATCCGCTTCATCCGTCCAGAAACGGATTACCTCGAACTTCCATCCGAACCCAACTGGTCCGAAAGTCTCTGTCATTTGGCGATATCTCCATAATGGAGATATGTCAGTCATTCCAGACAGGCGTCCGCCTTTGATTTCTTTTTTCGCTTCATTAGGCACTGATTGAAGCTGTTTCCAAACAGTTAAATTACTCATTGCATTCTCCTTTGTTTTAGGGAGTAATGCGCCCGGCACGACAACCACGGCGCACCTCCAAGATAATTATTCATCCTCTATTTGCTGAACTTTTACAAGTCTATACTACGAACTTGCCGCCCTGCACGGGCTTTCCTCCTTGGGTTTTGCTGTTATGTCTTGTCTTCCAAGTTCTAACAGCGGCCTTCCAATCCGCCATTACTTTATCTTTTATTTTCCACCCTCGTGTTTGATAGTAGTCAACGAACTTGTTTCCATCTATTTCGAAGCCTATTGTAGCTCCGTATGCAGTTACTTCTTCTGGTACTGGCGGTTTAAACCTGCGCTTGTGATCAACATCTAATTGGTGAAGTGGACATCCGATCATTGCGCGTGGATACAATCCATTAACCTTGTCAATGGAAGTAGCTCTACAAAAGGCGAAGAACTCACCCTTGAAACTAATTGTAGATAGAAGCTCGCACCGCCCAGACGAATAGGAACACATAGGTATTCCTCCTTCATCGAAGAAGCGCTCATATTCACGGAACACTGAATCCTTCATATTATGCCTTCTGAATAGTTTTCCACGAATTGTTCAACTCAGCGATACGGTACGCATAGGAGAAATACTCCCATCCATATTTTAGTTCCTGCTCCGACCACTCCTTGAATAGAAGCATCTCTCCAGACTCCCTTGAGAAGTATACGTTTGCACACTTCGCATTAGGGAATTTAGTCCCTAGCCGATAAGCGGCTAGCTGCGCCACTTCCCTCAATTTTGGGATCACGCCCACCTTCACCAACTGTTTTCCAGTCGAGCAGCCATGTTGGAGATGCAATGTCCGGCGTACCACCAAAGGCATAGTGAACACCTTCAACCTCGCCTTTGAATACGAAACACGCTTCCGAATCGTATGCAGACAAGTGCCTATCCAATAGGATTCCTGCTGCCGCCTTACACGCATTAGCTAATGCAGGATCACCAGGAAGCGTTCCAGTCTTTAGCGTCATCTCTATAGCACCATGATATTCTGTGCCCCTGTTAGCAGCCTCTTCCCGTCTAGCTGCACATAGCGCCATTCCCGCCTGTACGTTCCCGGCTTCTACTCCGGCCTCTACGGCCAGCTTAGCCACCCACTGGAGCAATCCCCCTATCTCAGACGCTTGATCCAAGATAGTGTTGACGCTTTCAACAGCTCCATCAACTACGGCCTTTGCTCTAAGCACACGCTTAGACTCTTCGCCGTTCTTTTTAAGTTGAATATAACGCTTCGCCCCGCTAACGGTCTGAACATACCAATGACTCATGCTTCCTCCTCTTCTTGCCCACAAACAGGGCAGGGTTTTAGTTCATACTTACCGGCTTCTTCCGCCGCACCTTCGATAGAATCATACGCTTTGCGCAGATTCCCTATCCACACACTGACATACCCCTTCCCATCACACTCGTGACATACAGCAATGCTACAGGTACGCACCTTGCGATTAGTAACGTGATCAACTACCGATTGCCGTTCTTCCAGAATGCCATCAGCGATCATTTCCGTAATACGTGGTCGGACATAATTCATATCACTCATGCCGAGCCTATTACAGACTTGCCGATCAGTGAGAGTCGCCGATCCATAGGCTTCATATATTACTTTCTTTCTAGCTGATGGCTTTAGCTCGTCCCATGCAGCGAGGCTGTTTTCATGTATCATGGCTCTCCTTTATATTTTAATTATCAGCGCATATATTGCATTCTTCAATGCCTGCTCTAAATGCTGATTCATATCCGATATAGCATAGTCTTTTCCAAGTCCTGTTTCCCCGGCGATAGCGCACATCGTATAATAAACATACGCATAATGGGGAAACTTCTCTGTGGTATATGGCTCAAGAAGCGACGCTGCGATCCGCTCATCCAACCCTTTCCTCAATGAGGACAAGCGTTGAATCATATCCGTTTGACGCTCTAGTTCTTGAATCTGCTTTTCTTTATCCATTACCTACTCCTTTGTTTTGCTTCATTGCTCGTTCACATCTTTCTACCCAGACAATGAAAGATAGTTCGTCTAGTTGCTTGTCCGTGTAATATGAGATAACGGCTTCTATCTCCGGTACACTTGGCACATTTGGTTTATTCATTATGCTCCTTTACTAATTACTATTGTTTCTCCAACGATTCGGACTTCCAGCCTGTCCCCTATAGAGAACAATTCTTTAAGCCAACGTCCTCGCAAACGGAGTAATGGACACTTTTCAGAGCTAAGCCATCCTAATGTGATTTTAGTCCTCATTAGCCTCTCCTTTGTTTATATCAGCTCGAACAGATAATCCGGCTCTAAGCCGAAATACTCCTCGCAGAAGTATTCCGTATCTTGACCTTCTTCTATTCCCTGCCTCAGCTCCCGCGAAGCTGCTGCAATTTCCTTGTCTGCTTCCTCTTCCGACATCCCATCACGGTCCATCAAAACCTGCTTTAAACTCATGACTTCTCCTCTTCCCGTTTTTTAAGACACGCTGCACACATTTCGCCTTTCCCATATTGGATAAGTGCATCGACGTACTTCCCGCACCGGGAACACCATATCTTAATGCTCGGAATCCTTTCATAGAGCGAGTCAATACACGCCTTGGCCTCAGCGGCCACAAACTCCTCGGTGTATTCCCTTCCTTCGTCCCAAATGTGCTGGTAGTCGCACCCGATTTTTACGCATTGTTTTTCTCCGTCGAATCCAGTTACTTTTGAGTACCGCGTCATTCCACTATGCCAGTCTAAGTTAGACATAAGCGGCTCGGAGTAGTAATCATAATGGATAAAAGACAGATTCGATTCCTTCGGATCCAACCAGAAACGCTCTCTAATATCTTCTGGGAGCGAGTCTATGAGAATGAAAAGATAGAACGTCCAGCACGCCTTGTCGAACCGTGTAAAACGTTGTATCTCGAACGAAATGCCTTTATATTTTCCAGCCCATACGGTTTTTTCTTCCATGTCTTGTGTCAAACTCATGACTTCTCCTTTCATGGTGTACTTCTTGTTCATAATGCTCCCTTCGCTGTTTTTGCAGGCCCATGACTTTCAGTCCCGTTCCAATCCCTGCCATAATAGCCAGGGTGATTATGAAGGCCGTATAAGCCTTCCCGGTCAGCTTTATCAGCCATATAGTAAAGTCTTCAATCATATCTTACCCTCCTCATGTTATGCCATAGAACACGTTTTAAGGTGTCTAGGAGCGATTATTGCACTAAAGGCATATATAGACCTGCCTAATAGCGCCAAACCCCTTCTAGGTGCCTCTATGCACGATTGCAGCCATTAGCCGAAAGAAGCGTAATTGCTTACTTGCTCTCAAGGCATCCTGCGGCATCGAGCGCCTCCCAGTCAGACGGATGTGGGCAACCGATGGCAACGACGATTAGAGCTCCGTGTTTCTGTTTCAGTTTCATGTTCATCTCATTTCCTCCAACTGGTGTTTCCGTCATTCGTGGTTATCCAGTACCACGCCTGCATTCTCTCTTTTAGCAATCTCTCCACAGTGGAGAGGTGCCAGAAAGAACGTATTTACAGGGATTGAGATACATTCTTTCTGTATTCATGGTCTTATTCTCCTTTGCGGCATTGCCGCTGGTTAGTGTACAGGCGCGTTGTGCGCGTGAGATTGTCTATTATGCGTTCAGCATCTTCAAATGCCATACCTATTGGTTCAGTACTGTAACGACAGAACGGATACGCGCTCTCAATCGCAAGTTGCGTATATGATAGCAAGTAGTTGCCTTGGCGATTGTTGTCTTTGCTGTTTTCATGGTATTCATCCCTTCTAGGCTATTGTTAATACTATATAGTGCCTCATAAATACACACCCCTCCGGACACCACCACCCCCCCTAAATATTTGCACACCCAACCGCAGCACGTATTTAGCGACGCCCTCATCTGCGAGAGCCGCTCCCAGGACGTGAGCCTTGCTATAACTTGGCAGGCCGAAGGTAAGCTGCACACCCAACCGCTTGCACCGCAACAGCATGGATGTTCGCCGACGGGAGAGGCAGTGTCAGTGCTAACGTCACCGCCGGGGTGCCACGGGGTCCCCTTGCCCCCTCCGGCCATTAGGGGTGTTAGTAGGGAAACATCGCCGTACACTATGAGAATCGCCCTAAACCTGGGATGGCTAGTGGGTTGATATTATTGGGAAAGACTAAGCTAAGGGCGGTATTATTGAGATTGTGTTAGCTTGATTTTAGCTTGGTGGGTTTGTGTTGATTGAGTTGAGTGGGGTTTATTGGCATTGATGTGATGAAGTAGTACTTTAGTATCACCTTGGGGAGATTATTTGGGTGGGTTAGTACAACGTCGCATAACACGAAAGATCGGGAAGGGGTATTAGATGTGCGTAGAAGGGGGAGGAAGATTGAGCTAGGTCTTTATATGGGTAAATGCACAGAACGTCTTCTATGGGGCTTAGAACGTGTTTTAGAGGCACTGTAGGGGAGGGGGGTGTACGGGGGTGTAGATTAGCGGAGGGGTAGTGTGGGAAGTGGAGGATAGGTGGTAGAAATGCGGAAGTACAGAATCCGGCTATATATATAGTACAGTTGGTTAAGATATAACACAGGGTAGATAATATATAAACACAGGGTATAGATAGTACATAGAGAGTGAGAAAAGAAACCCATCTTCCTATAACAAGAAAGAAAAATATAAAAGAAAGAATAAAAGGGTTTCTTCCCTTACGAGATGGGCAGTTAAAACACACTTTCGAGATGAGAGCTTGCCGAAGGTTCAAGCGGTCCATCGAGTGGGGGAACCGTCGAGACGCTCGGCCAGCCTCGCTAAAGTTGTTGGTATGAATCTTGTGGAGAGATTGTGGAGAGATTTATGTTGACAGTATTTTGGGAAAAGCATATAGGCATAGGGTGTTGAAGGTGAATTAGGGAGCTTAGTTTTTATACGCTCGCAGTCAGGCAAGGACTTACGCTGATTAAGGCAGGAGGTTGTTATGGTAGTGAAGACCAAACAAATGCGATTGATCCAATACGAGTTGACGTTAATGCGCCGAGAAGTAGACTATCTAAAGGGTTTGATGGACGGGATAGGTAGAGCTACGCCATTTGGTTATCGACTTGATTGCAGCAGAAGCGACTGCACCGTAAGGGATGACAATGAAGCGAAGGGTTGTCCATGACGCGAAGTAAGGTCAAGAAGCTATCGGTAAGGGATGTCAAGATACCGGACAGCATAGAGGCATTCTTTACGACGGAAAGCGTCAATGCTCGAACCATGTTCATGAGTGCCCAGATTGATGCAGTTTGCATGAAGGTATTGGAATCGGTTACAGTGCAGAACTTGTTGGACCTATCGCCTATTCAGCGGTTGAGAATAGCGAAGGACTTGATTACGATGCGTAAGGAGCTTTTAGTGAACAATGTCATATCCGATAGGGATGTGGATAGTGCGCTAGAAGGGTTGAAGAAAACAAAGAACAAACCTCAAGAAGAGGAAGAGTGAAGGGAGTAATATGAGCGAAGACAAAGTAGCATATGGGAAGAAAACGAGAGTAACGCGTGAGATAGCTATATTTCAGATGAAGTCTACAGATAAGGGTGTTGTAATTACGCTGGCTGATACACGACCGCCCGTTGGCATGACAAAAACGGCTCAGGTGAAGGCGTGGATGCTAGAGAACCTTAGCGGAGAGAAAGACGTAACATTCGTAGCAGCTAGGGTATTGATTAGCGGAGTAATTGAGGAGAAGCCGGGCAAGCCCATCCGCCGGTTCGTATAATAAAACAAAAAAAAGGAGTATGTTATGGCTTATGAAGAACGTGATTTGAGCGGGGTATTATTCAAGAACAATAAAAAGACTAGCGAGAGGGCTCCAGACTATACTGGAAAATGCCTTATTGGCGGGGAGAGTCTGCGTATTGCTGCATGGATTAACGAAGGAAAGTCAGGGATTAAGTTCATGTCGTTGAAGTTCGAGGATGAATCGAATCAGGCGGCAGCTTCCGAAACGGTAAGTGATGACGTTCCCTTTTAGGCAATTATGATCATTCCGCAAGAAGCTAAAGCCCTTGATCCTACAAAGAACATAACTGTTCTTCCGTATGGTGTTATAGTTAACCCAAAGGTTCTCTATGACGAGTATATGGAGAAGTTCAAGGAGTTTAACCTAATTGCTCAATTATCGCGTAGCCATCTGACATGGTGGCTAGGCGATATGATCATTGCTGGAGAGAAGTTCTTTCCGAACAAGTACGAGCAGGCTGTAGATTTAACTGGATACAGCCTACAGTATTTAACCAACTGCGTCTGGTTAGCTACGAAGTATAAGTTATCCGAGAGGAAGTATAGCAATCTAAGCCCATTTCACTATAGGGCTGTAGCTTCATTGCAGCCAGAAGATAGGGGAGCTATCCTGGAGTTGGCAGATGCAGAGGGATGGACCGTAAGGACAGTCGAGGCGAAGGTTCGTGGCGAAGACCCAGTATATACTCCCATCTCAGTTGAAGATATAAAAATACCAGACAGGCCGCCGGTTCACTTAAAGACAGCAAGGGTAGATAGACGGTTGATCTTTAGCCTAGAATTATTCAATTCATGGTGGAGGACGTATCCTACCAAGGCTCTTACTGCTAAGCGTGAAGCATTGGATAAGCGCATTGCAAAGGATGCGTGGGAGATGTGCAGGCACTTTTTCAACAAGGGAGTATTTGATGATAAGAGCAAAAAAGAAACCAGTAAAAAACAAGAAGCCGGTAAAGAAGTCCACGGGGAAGTTGAGGAAGGACGCACTAGCATTAGCGTCCGAGATAGCCAAGAAACGTGACTCTAATACATGCTGGATTTGTGGCAAGACGGTAAGTGGAAGTAACTGTCATGCGTCTCACATCATTCCTCGCAGCGCAGATGGACGACTAGCTCTACATCCATCGAATATAATGTGTAATTGCTATCACTGTCATATTAACATTTGGCACAAGAATCCGCTGGAGATGGGAATATGGTTTAGAAAGCATCATCCAGAAATGGAGTCATGGTTAGTAAGACAGAAAATCTACAACAAATGTATGGGCACAATCTCTAGGACGTGGGTAGAAGGGTGGTTAGAGGAGCTACAGCGCGTCGCAGCACTAAATACGGAGGAGATCACGTTATGGAACCAGTCCGCTATTACGAGTGTCGTATGGGTAGATTAAGCAAAGAGGAGATCATAGCCCTTATTAACGCTAAAAAGCAGGATAAGAAATATGGGTGGGAACTGGACTGCTTAGAGCTTGGCAGACAACTAGAGAGACTAAAGAAAGCAGAAGAAGATAATGATTAGTTGGAAAGGCCCGAGCGACTGGACTTACTTCTTCTTCACAGAGGATGGGTGTCAGGAGCTTACATACACACAGTACCTTGGAGATTTTCCAGAAACGGGTGAGGAGTCGTATCTAATGAGATACGTCAAGGACAGGGTTAATAGAGAAACCTTGTTCTTGGGAAGAACCATACTAAGTTATGCGAAGTCATGGTTGAAGAATAATAGGGCTATGCGTGAGCATTTTGTTACGCTAAAGAAAGAGCAGGAAGAGAATCCGCTACAGTTCTATTGTCCTAATGGAAAAGGCCAGCTAGCGTTTCTGAATGATAAGAACTATACCATAAGCGGCATGGTAGCCCCGAATCGTACTGGGAAAAGTACTTGTGCGTGGATAGACCTGTTACTTGATATTATACCATGCGATCCTACGTGGAAACTCTTTACAGAACATGGGGTAAAGTTTAGGCCATTTGCTCCGCCATCAGATGGATACGTTACAGCTGTAGCTACCTATGAGCTTGTAAACTTAAAGAGTACGATATGGCCTCAGATCATTCGCAAGTGGACTCCAGTAAAGTATCTGGAAGAATATGGTATAAGGGGTAAGGGCGGAAGGCCGATCAACTGGAAGGATAGCCCTAGAATACAAACCAAACATCTTAATTTATGGATGATGTACTACAGCATGAGCCAGACGCCGTATGAATCGCAGGCCATTGATAGGTTCATGTGGGATGAGCAACCGGAAGAGGCTAAGTTTGATGGAGCAGATGAGCGGTTAAGAACTCGTAATGGAAGGCATGTATTCAGTTTAACTCCTCATAAGGTAGAAGGACGCGCAGAGACCGGAGCCGGGACGTTTGTGCATGATATGGCACTAGGCAATACTACAAAGGGTCATTCGATCGAGTTCTACAACTGTTCGCTACTGGACGACGTTCCAGATTGGATTTATCCAGAAATACAGAAGAAGGCCGCATTTAGGAAGTGGGTAGAAGAACCGATTAAGAACCATGACGAGAAGTCACGCAAAGAAGGTCGAGCCAGGTTATACGGAGAATGGCATGAAACCGGTGGGTTGGTATATGATGAGTGGGATAGGGCTATACACCTTGTGGACCCATTCGACATACCGCCTAACTGGACTAGATATAGAAGCATGGATTGGGGAAGAGTAAACCCTACTGCGTGTCTATACTATGCAGTGAATGAAATAGGAGATGTATATTTCTATGATATGTATTATAGGCATAACGCCCTAGTATCGGAGAGTGCGTTAGATATAATTACGAAGTCAGGGAATGTTAGACAACGTAATGGACGAATATCAGACACTAGGAATAGTGAAATAGTCGAGTGCTACGAAGAGGTGCAGAAAACGAAGTTCGTTAAGACTGTATTAGATAGCAGGACATTCGCCAGCAAGCAGCCTAATTCATCACTGACTATAGGGCGACTATATCAGCTTAATGGACTATATGTTCGGCCTGCATCTGGGGAAACAACAGAGGCTACAATTCCTATCGTGAAGGAATGGCTAAAGCCCGACTTTAATAAGATACATCCACATACCGGCAAACCCGGAAAGCCGAGGATTTTCTTTTTTAGAACGCTATCAGTATTTATTAAGCATATAGAGCATTATATTAACACTCCGGTAGTGCGTAAGGGTAAGGACGGGGGAACACGGTTAGCAGAGCGTCCTAGAGCGGTAGATGACCACGATATGGACGCCTTTAGGTATGCCATTATAGATCGTCCGCGATATATCGATGGATATAATTATGTTGACAGTTTAGACGAAGAGAGTAATACGCAAAATAATAAGAGGCCATTATATGACAAATACACCGGCTATTAAGGAAATGCTGCCGCTTGGTAACTACGTTCTTGTAAACAAGGCTATAACAGACCATCTGCGCGGAGCTAATGATGAGATATTGCTTTATATGCCAGAATCAGCAGTTCAAACTACAAGCTGGTGTGAAGTACTAGATGTAGGCCCGAAGTGTAAGTATATACGAAAAGAACATTGCGACGGGAAAACATTCGTCATTGTTCCTGAGTTAGATAATCGGATGGAAGTTGTTCGTATTGGAGATGGAAACGAATACCGCTTCGTTAAGGAAGATGTATTCTTAGACAAAGGCCCAAACCGAGGGTTTATTTATAGGAAGGAAGATTGATGAAGAAACAAAAAAGCAGCATTCAAAATCTGGCAATCAATAAAGACATTGTAACCAAGTTCGTTGATTCAGCAAATTCTGAATATAATCGTGTAAAATCTCTCCGAGAGCAGTTCGAGGACTCGTGGGAAGTTGCAGATTATATGTATAAGGCTGCACAAAATAGAACCATCAATGCCGCCGAGGTGTCTAAGGGCATGAATCTTAAAGACGATCCTAGAGCAAATCTTGGTTCTCCCATGTTCTGGCGTCAAATATCCCAAATTGCTTCCGAGGGTGTGGCAGTAGAGAATAGCCGCGATGTTCCATTTAAGTTCAATCCTATCGTAAACCAGAACGTACAGTATTCGAGCGATCAGGGGCAGGCGGAGTCAGACCAGCTAAACTCGCTTGTTCGCTATACGATGAAGCATGATAAGTACAAGGAGAAATCTACGTGCTTCTGGACCAGTTTGGCGAAGTATGGAAACATTCCGTATATGATTAACTGGGCATTAGAAGTTCGGACGATTGACGTTGAAGAGCCGGTCTATGAGGTCATAACCGATGAAGCAGGCAACGAAGTAACCAAAATGACCGGAAGAAAGCGCGTGTCTAAAGAGGTTGTCGTAAAGGCGCACCCCGAACAGCGCATGTTGAATATCTTTGATATATTCGCCGATCCATACATTGGCGACCTTCAAAGCCAGTCCTGTGTAATTGTTCCTTCTATTGTTAATAAATCGGCCATTTATAACGAAGTACGAAAAGGAATCTATGACGAAGACGCTTACGATCTACTCAGCGATGACGATGCTTGGGATGGACAAGAAGGTGTTGCATTCCGTCAACGGTTGCTAGAAAACAATGATAAGACGTGGGAAGAGAGTAAAGGCATAGACCAATATCTAAAATGGGATATATGGTTTCGCGCACCTATTGAGAATGGCAAGTGGGATGAAAAAGCAGTGCCAGTGTTGTATTTTGCAACAATCATAGGGAATACACTCGATGGCGGCAAGGTGATGACCATCATTCGGAATCCAGACCCAGATGATGAAATACCCATTCGTATGATTCATCTATACCCAGATGATGCCGACCTTCTTTATCATGTAGCACCGGCTGATATTATGCGCTCTAATTACAGCGCAGAATGCTCCTTGAAGTGTCTTACCATAGATAACATGGCCTTAGCCTGTAGACCTCCTACAACGATTCTAGAGGGAGAAATGTACGTTAAGCCGGATGATCTTAAATGGGATGCCTCTGGCCGGGTATGGACAATAATAAGAGAAGGCGCCATACAGCAGATGGCTATTAGGGATAATACGCAGCAAACGGTTGGATTGCTGGAATACTTCAAGGCTGAATCTCAGTCCGCGCTTGGTACGGATAAGAATCGGCTTGGAGAGAGCTTTGGAGCTAGAACTAGCGCATTGGAAGCAAATAACATCTTCCAGCTATCCTCTCAGCCTTCATTGGCTTGGATTAACTACGTTCTACAGCAGAAAATAGGATTCTTTGCCCAAAAGACTAAAAGTCTTTGGAGAGCGTATGGAACACCTTCTGTAATCAATGCTATTACGGACATGCCATTGCTGCCCAATGTAAGCCCAACGGATATGATGGGCGACTTTGACACACAGATTGATATTGTGGATGAATATATCAATGATATGCAAGCGCAACAGATGCTTATGGGATTGGTAAGAATGGTTGCACAGGCTCCACAGCTTCTTAAATCAGATACCCACGAAATAGATATTGGCGCATTGATGAAGGATATATTCTCTAAATCTGGTCTGAATGGAGATAAATACATTCGCGCAAGACAGGATGGAGATGCAGCTAGATGGGCAGAGATGGAAAATGTAGCCATGACGCAGAATGGACAGGCTACAGTGGTTAACGTAGATGATAACGATTATATCCACCTTCGTATCCATAAGAGCTACAGGATGCGTTATAACGGCTTTGAGGAGCAATTCCCGAACCTATCCTACCTTGATGCTCATATTCTTGAACACGAGGCTATTATTCAGTCTGAATCAGGCGATGCAGCCGCGCAAGCCCCTAACGGAGAAGTTCCAGTTGGTGGGGAAATGGCAGGCGCTATGTCGGTGGCACAATGAAGAACATGGAAGAACTATATCGAATCGTAACATCTAAAGAGTGGGAAGTATATATGATCCCACTTCTTGAAGAGAGACGTGATTCACAGATAAACATTCTTCTAGCATCAGAAGATGATAGGGCTAGAACCAAGATCAAAGTGTATAACGAAATTATCACCTTGCCCGAGTATATCCTTGCTCAAGTGAACAAAGATAGAAAAGGTGTTGACAGAATAGAATAAAATAACTAAGGAGAACGACAGATGGACAAGGACACTCTTGACGCTGAATCCGTCGATACGGACACTCAAGCCGAAGAATCCCAAGATGGCGCTAAAGGAAGCAACTGGGAATCTAGGTATAAAGACATACAAAGGCACGATACTAAAGTTTCTCAGAAGTGCAAAGCTCTGGAAGAGCAACTAGGAACAGCACAGTCGTTGATTACGGCACTACAGACGCAACGCGTACCTGAAAAGGCCAATCAAAACGAACCAGACTGGCTTTCCGAAACCAAAGGGGTTGATCTGCTGGATGAACCCGACAAGATCATAGAAGTGCTAAAACGGTTCAGGAGTGATGAGCGAAAACAGCTCAGTGAACTTCTTCAACTACGCGATTCTGCGTTTGATGAGAAGATCAACACTATATCACCACGAACAATACAAGCGCGTGAACTCGTCGAGACGCACAGAGAAGACATTCAGCGGATTAAAGAAGATGACCCAGATATGGCGGATGTCCCGGACCTAGCGATTGCTAAGTTATTGGCAAAACAGCGTGGCCGAGATGATGATGGCGCACCCATGCTGCCAAGTATCGGAGGAAAACGGGTTGCCTCGAAAGGCAAGGCCAGTGTAGACCGAGAGATGGAAGCAATGATGCAAAAGCTATACCCCAAAGAACTTGGTTTCAATAGAGACTAGCTCAAACAGAAAAAGGAGATATTTCAATGGCAAACATTACAGAAGTAGAACGAAAACCAGCGCCAAGTGTGTCCGTCGATATTACCATGCTGGATCAACGTAGGGCAATCGAGGATGCGCATCAAACTGCGAATCCAGATTACTCTTATGCCTATCAGCGCCCTAACATCACCAATGGTGAGTTGGAGCAGTTGGGGTGGCAAAAGGTTACAGATGGCAAAGGCGAGTGCGTTCATCATGGCGGCGATCCATTGGTTCGTAAACCAAAGGCTAAACGCGATCAAGAGCGCAAGCGGGAAGACGATATTAGTTATAACATGGTTAAACATAAACTAGACCGGGCTGACAGAGAAGGAAAACTGACTCAAGTAGCATCCAAGAAATCAGCCATTGGCAAAAAATAAGGAGACGAAATGGCGTCTATTGCATTTACTATTAACCCGCGCATTGTTCGCAATGGTGGGCCTATCACGAGTGATGTATATAAATCACACGCAACGACGTTGTGGCTTAAAGGCACGTTGTTGAAGTTCGCTTCCGGGCTGTTGACCCCGGTGGTGGATACTAAAAGCGGTGCGGCAGAGATTGATACCGACGATACGGGTACTGCGGTGCAGTTGTTCGTAGCTCTTGAGGATCATATTGTTGCTGGCACAGACTTCGTAGCAGTTCAGGAAATCCTGTCTGATACGGTTCTGGAAATGCAGCTTTGTGCATCTAGCACGACCAGTCCGGCAACGGCGGCTGTTACTGCTGGAACGTCCTACGCTGGATATCAGTTGCAGAATGCCAGTTACGAAGGATCCGGCCTTGTGGCGCTGGATGTGGATGATACTACGACTCCTGTATTCCGGGTGGTTGAAGTTTCGTCTAATTACAAACCGTTTACCAACACCACGACGAAAGAATACGCGAAGGTACTTGTGAAAGTTCTTCCGACTATCGTTGCATAATAAAGGGAGATTAAGATGGCTGATTTTTCTATGACGGCAAGCGCCAAGAGCGCTATTCAATATAGTGGAGCAGATACCCATACTCGTGAACTGTTCGTTGAGTCTTTGGCTCGCGGACTGGACATGGTATGGAAACGTGACTTCACGGACAAACCGAAACAAGGTATGCTTTATATGTCCGAAGGGACTGTGAAACAACCTACGGCTAAGTTCCAGACCTTCCGCACGATTGGCGGAGTTGTGGGGCAGAACCGTGATACGGATGATATGGACTTTGTGACCCGTGCCGATGGCTTTGGGTTTGAAGTTGTTACCTATCCGTACCGTCAGGGTATCAAGATCGAACGCGAGCTTGAGGAAACGGACGATGTTGGCGTTATTCGCGGAATGCAGTCTGATCTGGCCGAGAACGCGCTTATGACGCAGGAATATGCAGTTGCCGATGTATTCAATCGTTCAATTGCACCTACGTCTGCGCCATTGCTGGCTGATGATGGAATGTATCTGATTGATTCAGATCGTCCTAACGCTAATCCAGAAGCCGGAACGTGGTCGAATGAGGAATCTACCTCTGCGATTACGCCGACCTCCTTGGCTACTGCTCAACTCAACGCTCGTAATACGACTGATGAGAACGGGTTCCCATATCCTCGGAATATCGTTAAGCTCCTCATTCACAAGAATGACGAGAAAACGGTTGAAGAGATTATGAAGTCGGATAAGAATCCGTTGAATGCGAACAATACATACAACACTATGTATAATCGCTTCAAATGGGAAGTCTACGACTACCTGACGACTCGGAGTATCTTCTATATTATGGACGATCCCAAGTCGGAGAAGAACGAATTGCGCTTCTACTGGCGCAAAAAGCCTGAGTTCAAAACCTGGGTTGGCGACAATCCTGATGTTACGAGTCAGCGCGTTCGTTTCATCTTTGGTATTGGCTGTGGCTCGCCTCGCAAGGTATGGCGTGGTGGTCTCGTTACGGCGTAACTAATGGTATAAATGGCTCCCGTGGTTCGTTCCTGCTGCAACCCTTCACCGGCAACACGACCACACGGATCACGGGAGCCGCCCATTAAAATACTAAAGGAGTATGAAATGCGAAACTTGATATACATTGGAATGCTTTGCATTATTGGTACGGCAATGGCCGCTACTGATGCAACAGTGTTTACTAGCGTACAAATAGATGACTTGTTAATAGATGACTCGTTGATCATTCCGGTATCTACGTCAGCTCCGGCAAGCTCTGTATCTGCTACAGGTACTGTGACTGCTGCTGCTGCCGTTGCATTGGCAAGTGGAGAGACGGTTACGATTAACGACCAAACCTATACGTTTACGACTAATACGCTGAGCGCTGCGAATCAAATTAAAATAGTCTCAGCTCCAGTAGGGGCTGCAGGCCACACTAACTCGGTTGCTATGACGAACTTGTTTCTAGCAGTAACCGTTGGTGGTACTAATAATCCTACCCTGTATTATAGTACGACGGTAAAGCCAGCTAATGTTGCGATTACAAAGGAAAGTGTAAGCGTCATTAAGGTTGCCTCCTCGTCCGGCTATCATGGTACGATTGGTAATGCGTTGCCACTTCTAGCGACACCAGTTGCTATAGAAGATGGAACGAATCTGACTGTTAGCGGTTCTGGAACCTTGATTAGTGGAACCGATGGAACGGTTGGCGATGCTGGAACGATAGTACTGTATAGCACGGGCTTGTACTTTACTATTCAGGACTCTACTGCTGGCGACGCAGTATGGACTACTAAATAGGATGTAATTGTGATTCATACATATAAGTTGTATGAAAGGGTTCGAAGGGAGTTCGGCACACAGGCCGACTCCCAACCCTTTAGTGATGCCTTTTTCTCGGCACTATTAAGCATCTCGAATGATTTGGATAACAAAGCATTTGTTGAGATGGTTGCTCCAGAAACAATGGAAGTAAACATAGATATAGACGAGAAGTATTACAGCGCGATTTATAGAGGCTTAAAGTACTATATCAATAATGGGCCTCAGTGGAATGTAGAGCAGAAGGGCGATTTGAGGGCTGAATACTTTATGGAACTGCACAGAGCGCAGTCTATGTATTACGCTGATAATGCACCCTCTCCTTATGATCTATCTGATTAACCCATGTTAGGGGCATGAAATGGCTGATCGCTTTGACGATAGACTTGACTTGGATACGCTTAGCATTTCTCGCGCTAAATTCGTAGAACACAAACTATCCGGGTATAGTGACGATGCTGACGCTGTCATTCTATTCTCTGTTGCGGAGTCGCTTTCGGAAGAAGCTCTTGCGTATCTGAAACAAAACCATTTCTCCTACACGGACGAAACGCTTGATTTCAGAAAACTTATCGGCACGTATTACACCAAAGAACTAAAATACGACCGCAAACTTGGCGGAGTTATTCAGGCCTTAGTCCGCAACTACGATCGTTCCAGAACGTATAAGTCTGTAGACGCCTACGGAAGCAACAAGTGGACCTACTCAGTAAACGGAGCGCTGATAGAGCCTACCATTGACGTTGGCAAGGCTATACTTGAGGCAGCATTCCCTGAAATCGTAGATGCGAACGTAACACAGAGCGAGACAAGGTATGAACAGAAAATAGATGGTCTTTGGTATGGAGAGGTAAATCTTGTAGAGGTCGCTCAGGCCGTTGTTGATTACGAGTTCGTAACGGACTATGACCAGATAAAGATTAGCGCATCCGCAGGGTATGACACAACGACCTATTCATCCGGAACTGGACACACCCATACAAGCAGCTCAGGAAGAAGCACCAGTCGCAGCGCCAGCACCTCCAGCTCTTCCGGCACCAGCGAGGTAAACTCTGAGTCCAGTGGAACTGGTTCTTCGCAAGCATCAACGACGGGAACGTCAATATCTACCTCAAGCTCGTCCGGACATTCGTCAGAGTCCTCAAGCTCGTCGGGTCTCTCTTCGTCTGTATCAAGTTCAAGTGGAGTAACTAGCTCAACGTCTAGCGCATCGGGAAGGTCTTCGTCAGCGTATCGTTCAAGCGGGACAAGCGCGTCAGACACAAGCAGCACCGGAACCACAAACTCAGACTCATCCTCAACCGGAACGTCCCAGACCAACACCTCTACATCCGGAACGTCAAGCTCTAGGTCCAGCTTCAGCGGAACAAATAATTCAAACGCAAGTTCAAACGGAACCACAATATCGAACTCCAGCTCAAGCGGGGAGTCTTCTTCGAGATCAAGCTCAAGCGGGGAGTCTACTAGATTTTCGCACTCTGCGTATAGCAGAAACGGTGCTTCAACAAGCTCAAGTACCGGAACGTCGGACGTCGATTCTACTTCTAGCGCAAACTCTTCTTCTACTGGAGAGAGCAGTTCAAGCAGCACCGACAATTCTACAGGAGCATCTTCCACAACCTCAAATTCTACTGGGACCAGCTCTAGCGCCTCCCAATCAGACGCAAGTACTGAGGGCACAAGCACTAGAAGCGACAACCCAAAATCTGTAAGAATCGTAACGAAAACTTATAGCTCTTCAGGAAGCTCGACGTCGCACAACATCTTCAGGAGTAAAGTCCCAGACTCTAGCAAAAGCGGTTCTTCTTCTTCTTCTTCGACTAAGTCATCCAAAAGCAAAAGCACATCGACAGAATCAATAGCCGGAACTTTCAGTTCGCATGAGACTGGCTCTACTCACGCCCGTAGAACGTCTTCGTCTACTGGGGCAAGTACTGGAATAAGAAGTAGCACAAGTTATGGAAACGGAACAAGAAGTTCCACAAGAAATACAACTGGGTCAAGCACTTCTAGTACATCAAGAACAGGAGCATCTACTAGTTCTGGTACCAGAAGTACAACGTCGTCGTCAGCCGGCTCGTCAACTATATCAAATAGTGGAACGTCTTCGTCTAATTCCAGACGGTCGCAGAGTAGCGATGGAATGTCGCATAGATCTTCTAGTCAGACTGGAACAAGCTCAAGGACGGCCAGTTCATCCGGCACTGGATCAAGGACATCGAGTCAGTCCGGAAAGACGTCTAGCAAGTCAAGTAGGATGGGGTCGAGTTCATCTACTACGACGCAGAGTGGAGAGGGCTCAAGAAGTTCTGTACAGTCGGGGACCGGAGCTAGGAGATCTTCCGAGTCGGGAACCTCAAGCAGGAACACGAGCCAGACTGGAACATCAAATAGAAACTCTAGCCAGACCGGAACAAGTAATAGAAACTCAAGTCGTTCTGGAACCAATCATAGCGTCTCAAGTTCAACTGGTCATAGCACAAGAATCTCAAGCGAGACAGGGAGAAGTTATAGGAGCTCCAGCCAGACAGGTACTAGCAATGTAAACTCCAGTAGAAGCGGAAGCAGTACAAGCGTAACAAACGCAGATACAACTAATACCGGAGGAGTTAGACATACTCTAAGCACCAGCAAAAACATCACGATCACAACAATTACTTGGAGGCTGTTTGTAAAGCACCACCTAACGTATGAAGCCGCAATGATAGAGGCATACGGAAGTGGCGGAGTTCAGGCCAGCGTTCAAGAGGTGACATTTGGGGTTGCAAAAATCTACAGGTCGTCTTATGCTAAGCTATACAAGGTTCATGCCAATAGGCAGACCTCTGATTACTTGAATCCGACTCTGGAGTCGCTTCCTGAATAACAACAAACAAGGGAGAACGGGATGGATGTATTATACGTCGTAAGGAAATCCGACTGGAATCAGGAGTTGAAATACTCACTTAGAAGTGTTTGTGAGAACCTAAGTGGTACTGATAAGGTTGTTATTTGCGGACACCTTCCAAGATATATAGACCCTAGCATGGTTAATCACATAGAGTGGATATTCCCGGAATACGACCCATCTAAAGAGAATGAACTGCTTATCAAGAAGCTGGTCTATGCAGTTAAAAACGGAGAACTTTCAGAAGACTTCGTTTATATGTGTGATGATTTTTTGTTTATCAAAGAGGTTGAGCAGCAGGACATAAAGCCACTCGTGCTTGAGGACATGAACAAGATTTACCGTGGAAATGGCGATGGCAACAACTGGATCAAGATGCTTTGGAAGACATTTGACTGGGTGAAGGCTACCGGTGGATACGGATGGAACTGCGAGTCTCATACTCCAAAGATATTCAACAGAGACAAGTTCTTAGAGATGATGGAGCGTTATCGTCCTGCTTGGGAAAACTCAGTTCACATGTGCGATGCGATTTGTTATGAGACGGCCTATTTCAACTATGTTGGAATAGATAAGCAAGATGTTAGATATGGATACGGAGATCGGGTCGGTATACTTGAGTGGCATGCAGAGGAAGAGATAGTTAATTCGTTAGCCGAACACGCAACCTATATGTATTACAACGATGCAGGGCTTTCAACAGCACTAAAGAACTGGATAGAACATAGATTTCCAAACAAGAGTAAATATGAGTTATGAGTGATTCTGGATTTCAGTCAACTGGGCAAGACCTAAGCATTCCTTGGAGAGGGGATTCTGAGGAGGACTTGTCGATTCCAGAGCCTTCTATCAGTAACATTGTTATTGAAGAGGTAGGTCCAAGCGCATCTCGCCAAGAGCCAGAACCAGATGTTGATGATTCAATACTGCTAGAACGCAGAGATGACTCAGAGAACGACGATGGTTCTTATCTAGATCAGGGCTATGAGGCTCCATACGAGATCATGGGCGTAGATGACTACGATATGGAAGACGAATACTTCTCGATGCCTGACGAGCTTCCAGACGAAGAAGACGATATACTGGTTGATGATATAGATGCTCCAGATGCAGAAGAAGTTGTTGTTGACGATGCAGAGATGTTTGAGCCTGATGATGCTGAAGCAGCCCCGCCGGGAGCAGTTGTTCCAGAAGAAGACGACGAGCCATCTATGGATGATGAAGAGTCCGACTACGAGGATTTTCCGATAGAGCCCGAAGAGATTGATAACGAAGTGGACGTAGAATCCGTAGAGAGCCCTACAGAAGACGAGGCCGTTGTTGTTTCGGACTCAGAACCTGCTGAAGAAGTAGACGAGGAAGATGATGCAGATATAGAGACCGTAGAGGGAGAGGATTACTCTGCCATAGACATTGAGCATAGACGCAGGGATCAGGATGTTACCGGAGTTCAGGATGAGCTTCCAGAAGAAGATGCGGAGGGCTCGTCGTTCAGCGGGGTTTATTGGTTCAAGGGGACGCGGTATGAGCTTTCTGGGACGGCCAAGGCGTATTGGTATCACAGCGAGGCAGCCAACGCTGGCTACTGGAGCGACGGCCCGATGCCTAGCCCGATGCCGGACATGCAATACTGGAGGGCAACGGCAGAATGCAACGCTGTAGAATATATTTCGTGCTGATTGCGCTGGCCCTGCTTCCAACGCTGGCAAGCGCCGAGGGCTGGACGGCTGCGGCGTGGGATTTCGAGCATACTTGGTTCGCAAGCAACGCGCTTGTTACAAGGCCGATGTACGGGTACAGCGTTGAGGACGTAATCACCCAGACAAGTTTCACGAACTCAATCCCCAGGCTCGTGACGAAGGGCTATACGTTTCGGGGATGGTCGCAATCAGAAATGGACCCGACGACGAGCGGCGTTGTCTCGGTGTGTTACACGAATGTTTACACGAACAACCTGCACCCGTTCGATTGCAGGATTACGACCCGCGCCTATTCAACAAACTTTATTTACGCAACAAACGCTTATGTGTTCGGGTCGGTCACGGGAGGCGTGATTACCGTGCTGCACCGAACTGAAACCGGGATGTACGCAACGAACATCCTGATGCAGCTTGACACGCTTCGGGATTATGAAATGTACATGGCTATCTGGGAGCGAGCAAGGGCCACAAAGAACCAGTCGGTTATAAATGCAGCGCTCTATCTAAAGTGGTCAAGTGGGCTATACAGGCTGAGAAAGGTAATGAGTTGGATCGGGTATTATTGTGCTTACTTCCTAGATGCAAGCTGGTCGTCGTCGACAGCATCTAACAATTTTGATTTTAGCTCATATTTCGCGAGCGAAACAAACTTCCCAATCTATGGCGGCGAATATGTCGGGTATAATTATGATATTCCAGCATGGAATACGACTAACCTTGCCGTTTCTATTGGCGCACCGTCGAATCTTTATGGGTCAATATGGATTTATTCGGCAAATGTTAATAAGCACAAAGCGCCGTCCGGGGAGGAGTACGGAAGAGCGGTCACGTCTGAGGTAAATATAATCAAATATCCGGGAGTTGTTTATTTAAACGATCCGAATTTAATTATCACAAACATTGCCTACAGGTACGACGGGACAACGACAAACGTTTCTGGAACAAACGGCCAGCTTGTGTCCTTTATTACGGCAAACACAAACTATATCATAGAGGGGTTTACCGAGTGGGACTATGGCTACAGGTATGTCACGTCAACACTGAGTAGGATGGTGCTTGTGAAGGATACCCCTGCGTGGAGTACGAACGGGACGCTTAAAAATTACGAATACAGCGAAGGCCCGCCGGACTCACAATATGACAGCTTCAAAAGTTTATTTGACGAGTCGGACCACGGGAACACATCGTACTGGGGCTCGTCATCGTCGGTAGGCACCTATGATGTATATTGTAAGAAGGATGTTTATCCACATCATGATGACTTTTTCGGAAGTACGCCGTTTGGTGCATGCGCCCGCGCACTGGTTACGGAAAATAAAATAATTCATACGTCGTCGTATTCCCTAACGAATAGCACGTTCGTGGGGTATGATGTAGACTTTTATATAGCCATGAAAATGCCAAGATATGTAACCAGCTCAGTGTCGTGTTTTATAACGACCGAGGCCACGCCGACCGGTCTTAGCTATGCCACCATTTCAAGCCTTCCCCTTCCTATCTCTGCTGAGCAGGCGGTCTACGAAACGGAAGCATATCGAGGATTTATAGGATCAAGCTCGGTTCTGGCAACAGGGACGGTGGCCTATTCCGAAATGATATATGGGATAAACATATTATCAACGCTGGTGTCAGACGGAGATATAAGCATGTCAATGATGGTCGGGTATAATCCCTACCAAACAAACGACATTGATATAACAAAGTTTTCATACGAGGCGCTCCCGTCTGGTACAAAATCGCCATACACGGATAATGCCGGAGACATCGGGCCGTGGTGGTGGGCTATATTCGGAAGAACGCGCCCGGAGTACACCCCTTACGTCATCCGCAACTACGCAGTAACCAACGGATTCAAGTATTATTAAGCATATATAATATAGGCTGCAATTCGGGCTTGTAGGGGCATAACCAATATAGTAATGGACAAATAAAGAAGAGGTGAGATATGGCTACTAAGTACATGGATCAGGAAGTATGGGCTAATGGCAAAAGCATGACCCGTGGAGAAGCCCTTCGTAGTGGCATGTTCTATTCTTCCAAAGGAGGAGACAAGAGAGATGCCGTGCAAGACAAGGCATTTTTAGACTCTCTTCCAGCAGATCAACAAGTATTACAGAATAGCGCCGGAATAGATGAACCACAAAAGATGCAATGGAATCCAAGTCCTTTTGGTGGGCCTTCCGAAGCTCAGCCTCAACAGCGTAGAAATCCTGCTACATATATTGGCGATGTGGTTGGTGCGGCAGGTACGGCAGTAGATATATATAACAAATTTCGTGGTAGGTTGGTAGATAAGCCAACTATGCCACAGCAAGCACAGGCAGCAACCATTCCTAGCGAATACAAGATAACTCCTCAGCCTGCTCCGCCTATGGGACCAATGCAACAAGCTCCGCAACCTCTTGGTTCAATACAAGCTCCCCCCTACGCTCAGCCTATGGGGCCACAAGCGCAGGCTCCCTCTTTTATCAAAGAATACCAAGATGCGCTAAATAAGACTAAAGACAGCCTATTCCCATCTACGATAAACAAATCGGATAGATCGTTCCCCGACGGCGGAGGCACTGGTACTCTTCCGGGAAGGCAAGGAGCCATTGCTACACAAGACGGCCAGTATCTTGGTGGTCAAGTTGGAAGCATTCCTAGAGGTGGCACCGAGATTCTTCCTAGATCAGCCCAAACAATTTATGATGATGCACAGGATCGCTATGCTGGAATGTCACCAGAAGGTCGTGCGGTGGCTATGTCGGGAGATATTAGAATACAGAACCGCATGATAGATGATGCAGCAAAACCTGGTGCCGATCCCTCGCTTAGCGCAGGACAGCGTTATGATGCGGCTAGGCGTGGTTTAGCCGCCCCAATGGGTGAGTTCCTCGCTAAAGCACCCGAAAGCCCTTCTGAGCGCATTAAAACGCTTGCTGGGATGCGTCAGGCGAATAAGGGTAATGTGCAGGCAGAGAGAGAAGCTAGTATAGAAGCGAATAGATCAGCCGAACGAATTGAGCAGCAAAGAATAGGCATTCAAAATGCTAGCGATATTGAAGAAAAGAAGCATAGCAATGCTCTAGAACTTCAACGCGATAATCAAAAAGCGGATATTGCGAAAACAGTATTTGAAGGATCACAAAAAATTGCATCCGACGAACGGAATGCTCTTGTTAAGCTAGTAGAATCGCAGTTCGAAACATCGACCGCGCAAAACGATACTGAACGAAAAGCAGCACAAGAAAAGAACGATGCTGCATTTTCAGTTGTATATCAAATGACCTTCAAGCCTTATGAAAAGGATTCCGGCGTAGACACGAAGACTATGATGGAAATACTTGGAAAAATGACTCCATTTGAGCAGAGTACGTTTAGTACATATTTTGCTGGTATAGATAAGGGTAAGAAGGCTGAAAAGATGGCAGAAATGGCTACGATGCGGACAGAAGATATATTGCGCGAAATGGCTAGAAAAGGTAGTCCGGCAGCAGCGACTAAATAGGAACGGAGAACGGGCATGGCTGAGTCTTTGTATAGCGTAAATAAGCGCATCGAAGAATACGATCCTTCCTTGTTAAGCCTTGGAGAAAGGCTTGCGCTAAACGATCCACAACTACGTCAAAGCGTTCAGGATACTGCTACTAGACAACAAGAGAAGCAGCAATACGAAGCCAAGAAGGATCAGTTCAGGGTAAAGGCTACGGGCGCATTCGATCCTCCAGAACCCACTACAGGGGATGTTATAGGCGATGTATTATCCGACTATAAAGACGGATTGGACTATGTACTAGGCAGTCCTACTAGAGACACCATTAAGGGTGCGCTAACTCTCTTTGGCGGTGATATAGACCGCAACAAGCCTATTGAAGAGTGGACCACACGCGATTACATGATTCAGGACATGGACGACCAGAATGCTCGTGCTAATGAATGGGCGCAGGGCAGTCGTAAACTAATCATGGATGAATATGGTACAGGCGCAGGCGTAGCATGGGGTACTACGATGGCTGGATACCAGACAGCCGCCGCCATTGTAGGCACAATCTATGGTTCTAAAGCAATTCCTACAGGCGCAGCATTTACAGCACTTGGAGCAACAGGAAAGACTGGTGCAGCTTTAGCGAACATGACGCGAATTGGCGCATACAAGTTTGTTACTACTCCGGGAACGATGGAAGAACGTGCTACGCAAGCGGCAAGATACGTCCTGTATGCTTTAACTCCATTTCTAAGCGGTCCGGCAGCTGGAAAGATCGCAGAACTAATCGGGTCTACAGCAAAGCAAGCCGATTATATGGCTAAGTTTATAGACTTTTTCGATAATACTGCTATTTCAGCAGGATTAGGTTTATATAGCGAAGTCGAATCTCAGGCGAAGCAAACAGCGCAGCAAGACGGCAAGCAATGGGAAAACCTCTCCACTGTGGAGAAGTTTTACTATAGGCTAGAAAAGATTACTCCAATTGCTCTTACAGACCTTATTTTCTCCTTATCCACAAAGGCGCAAAAACCACTATCACAAATTAAGGCCGAACTATCAGCCGATCCTGTTGGTGCGGAGTTAATCAAAGGCATAGACCTTAGCAAAGGTTCAGAGAAGCAGTTCCTTAAAGTCTTTCGTGGGGACTATGATTCCAAATCAGAAGTAGAATCCAAGAAGATACTAGCAGAGAACTTGGTACAGAAAAGCGGCGACACACTCAAAGCCGACGCTATGAACATTACTGGTGTTCTATCAGGGATCAAAGAGCTAGACACTCCTGACAAGCTCAGAACAGCCCTTGTTACGCTTCGCAACCTTGGTTTATCACAGGGAACAGCGCAAGAAGCATTAACCAAGAATGGCGATACACCTAGAGAAGGTGGAATTACAGACCGTGAGCGGTTCGTCATTGGAACCTTAATGCCAGAACGCATGGAAGCATTCGACAAGGATATTGAGAATAACAAGCGAGCCAAGCAGGAATATGAGCAGGATGAGGTTCTTACCGCTAGTGTGATGAAAGACCTAACGGCTGGTGGCACGATAGGCATGGAGAATGGACTATCCACACCAGAAGTAATGGCGAACATTGGCAAGCGAACAGGCGAAACTCCATCCGAAACATTGGCTAGGTCCAGCAAGTCTTTAGAGAGTGTAGCTCAAAGGGTATTAGAGAACCGTCTGCTAGCGGCAAAACAAAATGGAATTGTATATACTTCTCAAGAAGCAGCGAAGGATATTGAAGTACTATTTAAAGAACTGGGATATGATGATGCCGATATTAAGGCATGGAAGAAAGACCCCGGCGACTTATTTAAAGTTGAAGCAGAACCAGCAAAGAGCATTTTCGATCAGCGCATAGCAGAAGCACAGGGAAAGGCCGAGTGGGGAAAATACGAGCAAGTCTTGCAGCAGAAGATTCTAGCCATTGAGGATATGGGCGAGAACGCTGACATGAAGGTTGCCATAGACGAGACTAGGGACGACCTCTATCCTAGTGCTACAGAGGCCGAGAGAGCATCATTAGACCAATGGCACAAAGACGCTCAACGCATGGTACCTGTACAGGGTAAAGAAGGAATCGAACAGCGAGCCGTTAGGCTTAGTGATGAGCAAAAAGACTTCAATACCAAGGCGGATCAGGCATTTGACGAAGCGTGGGGAAATCTGGTCAGCAAGGGTGCGGCAGAAAAAGCAACGATGGGCGAAGTTGCCGACGAAGTCATTGAACGTATGGGAAGTAAATACGATCCTAGCGTAGTCCAACAGTGGCGCAATGCTAACGTCCCTGTAGAAGGCCAGCAATCAGGATATGACAAGCGTATCCAGTCTGGTGAAAGAACGCAGAACATCCAGCAAGCCTATACGAAGTCTATTCAAGATGGAACAATCCCGCTTACACGCGACGAGCGAATCAGTTTCATTGCAGACAAACTAGGCATTTCAAAGCAAGAAGCTACGCAAGCAGTATCAGAATCAGAGCCTAAGCCGGAAGTGATTACGCCTAAAGAAGCGGACTATGCTAAGACATATACAGCAGAGCAGGCAAAGAATGCAGCAACAGCTAGAGCATTAGAACTATATTCAGAGCATATTAACGGAGCATTCAAGGATGAATCCGGTCCTAATCGAACAGATATTCTAGCGTCTATCATTGCAGAAGAGATGAAGGCTAATCATCCTAATTTCAGCAAAGCAGACATAAAGGCCGCTATTACTGAAAAGATGCCGTGGAAGAGTTTTAAGCAATCTCCCGAGATGAAGCTATTGAAGATAATGGAACAGAAGGAAGTTGCGCTAGAAGACGCAGAACGTAACGCAGCAACAGCGGAAGCCAAGGCTAAGGCTACTCAGGACAAGGCGGACTTTGAACTGGCAAGAGAATCACAGCGAATTATCTATTCAAAGCAGGCCACAAAAGAAGCTATTGCAATGGCCAATGAGAGATGGCCGTCCGCCTTCAACAATACAAAGAGAGCTGCCGCACTAGAGTATCTTGGCAAGATGTCGGAAGATTATGGGGCGAAACTTACTCCAAACAAAGAGGTTTTAGATAGTGCGTTTGCTGAAAAGAAACTAACAGCCGCAGAAAAGGCCGATGCAGAGAATCGGGCCAATCAATTATATCAGAAGGCAGAAGAAACGTATGGACTTGCTAAGAAGGCTATGGAGGGTCAGGAAGATGCAGACAATCCAATAGCTATTGCAAGGAACGCAGTTATCGCAGCAAACAGGATAGATTATCCAAAAGGCAAGAAGGCCGATCTCATTGACTATATTCGGGCCAAGAGCATAGACGAGATGTATAAGGCCGGAGATAATGTCATAGAAGCCGATTTTGGAGCAGCAGGAGGCGTTAAGCCATCCGAACCGGGTCTTAGGGTGGTTGGAGAACCCGACGCCGCACAGACGCTTAAAACGACTCCTAGCCCCACTACGGCAAAGGTAGATGCGAATGATAAAGCAAAGGTAGATGCGGCGGCAGCTAAGATAGCAGAAGAAGCAAAGACTTTGCCTAATGGTGGCACTTTGGCAGAGCTACGGGATAGACTCAAGAAGGCTGGAAGAACGAATGGCGAAAGCATAGGGGAAGCCAAAACGATTCAGGATAATGCAAGGAAGTCTCAGATAGATAAGGCGAAGGCCAACATTGATCCAGCATCTAAGCCTACTACAGCAATATGGAGAACTGGCAAGGGATATGGATATGAAGTAACCATTAAGTCGATTGAAAACGGAGTGGCTACGCTAGACAATGGCGCAAAGGTCAATGTAAGTGAGTTGTATAATAAGACACACGCGAATAGATCAATACCCAAATCTACAACCGGAATAGATAAGGATTTGATCGTAACTGGTAAGATTGAATACGCCCTTGACGTACTAGCCGATAAGATTGCAACATCCAAGAATCAGGGCGAAGCAGAAAAGGCCATCCTACGAAACGACGTTTTAGGCAAGATTGTTTATGGTAAGGCATACGATCTAAAGGTCGAGTTGTTGAAGCAGGAATTAAACGACTTCCTGAAAAACGATAAAGCAATTACAGACCCAAATAGAAACTCTATTGATTCCTACAATAAGAACGACAATGCCGAGAGAGCAGAACTATCTAGGGCCATAGATCAGGTATTTGCTAATAAATTAACTGATCTTGCAAGAAAACGTCTTCCGTTGGAGGCAGAAGTAAGCACGCGCGAAACGATTCTATATTCTATATTTGGCAAAAGCTATATGCCCAGAAATGGCGACGAATTTAGCGAAAACCGCTCTCGTGAGTGGTATAATAAAAGAACCTTTGGTGGAAGCATGGGAACTAGGGTCGATACCGATCCGTCTTTAGCTCAAGCTCCAAAAATAGTCGAAGATGTTCAGAAAGAACTCATCCGGTTAATGAAGGGCGATAAAAACCTAATAGCCTTATTAAATACGTCCAAAAACGAAAAAGAGTTTATTGCTTCTGTAAATGAATATGTTGAGAAGAATCAAGTGGCACCCGGAGCGAAGGAAGCTAAGAACAAGGATGCGGTAGCACTAAAAGCATCAGTACAAAGCGCAGCGAAATTTCTAGAGGAGGTCGGCTCTGACAGGTTTCTTGAGATATTGATTGCTGCAAGAGATAATTATAATGCCAAGGGAGAGGTAGGCAAAGGCGACATTACTGCATCAGGTCTTAAAGAGCTTATTGGAGATAATCCTTTAGGCGTCAAGATTACCAATGCCCCAGAGAGTGCAGACAAAGACACCCTAGCATCCTATAGCAAAGACGGAATAGTCATCTACGCTGACCGCATGACTAGTCTAGCTCAAGCATGGCGTATCATGCTAGATGAAGTGAAGCATCGCGGGGTAGAGATATTGGGACGTGAAGGAAAGGGAAGCTGGCTCGATCGGATTATGAGCGGCTATGGCAAAGAACGGTGGACCGGGAAGCTGGAAGAAACGCTTCGTAAATACACCGACTGGGATGGTAAGCAGGATGCCAAAGAATATTTTGAGACTCTAAAAGAAGACAAGGGGCGGGTATTCGAGGAAATGGTAGTACATGCCAAGACGGAAATGCCTACAGCCTACCGTAAGATTATGTCCGACCTAAAACTTAGGGCAAGCAAGTTATTCCCCGGAGTGAAACTATCGGACAAAGACCTTCAAGCGCAGCTATGGAAAGCATTAGAAGCAGGCGTAAAGGATGAGGCATTTGAAGCAGCAGAAGGCATTCGTAGCGAAAAGGGGGCGTATGAGAAGAAGGAGCGTATCTTTGAAACAGCTACAACCAAATTTGGCAGCGTAAGCAAGGCCATTGAAGCCCGTGATGCAGCAGGCTACAAAGGTACTTGGATGAAGTTCGTAGCAGAGAATGCGCCAGCTAGGAATGCTCCTACTACCGAACAGCAAGGAAACCGCCTGTCGGACGTACTATTTAAAGACGTTATGACTCATAAACCACTAGCCGATTCAACGATTGACTCTATTCCGGGTCTACGTCAGGCAAGAGATGTTTTACATAGAGCTACAGGCGCAGGCGAAACACTTCCATCAGCCTTATCCCGAATGGGCAAGAAGATTAGCCAACGTGCAGCAGAAGACTTTAGCGCAGTAATTGGCGAGAACGCGCGTATTTATATGGGAGTGCAGAAGGTAAAGAACTCGAACCGTAAGTTGACCAAAAGCATAGGCTTGGACCGTATGGACAAGAATCTAGGCAAGGATGCGTCAGGACAGGTCATTAGAGGCACCAAGGCGATGAGATTGACGCTATCAGCCTATTCTCGCATGGGAAGGCTTAGCGAGGTCGTTAGAGCCTATCAGAACGCTTCTGGAGGCATAGACGCAAAAACCAAGGCAGCTAATGATGCTATAGCCAAGATTTCTACTCAAGAGGGAATCTCGGAAGCCCAATTAAAGAAGACTGTATATGCCTTCATGGGCAAGAAGGATACCGTAGATGGAAAGAGCGTCCTTCGCTATGACACCAACCTAGCTCGTGAGTTTACCACCGATGAAGTAGGATCACTTAGAACCTATAAACTTCGTGCAACAGATGTATTACGCATAGCCAATGGAACCACCGCAGCAGAAAGACAGTGGTTGGATCGTGAATATGGCGGGATTACTAAACTATTGGGACCACAGTTAGAGGCATCCTACAATGCGCAGAATGAAGGCAAGAAACTAGAGATGATCGGTGGTTTCTATGCCACACTGTTAAGGGACTTTAAACCAAATACGCCTGAACAACGTATGGAGCGGCAACAGAACCCTCAATTTATATCCGAAGACTACAGAGAAGGCATTATTGCGCTCGATGTTGACAATACTCCTGCTACAAAGGCTAGGACGTTTAGTGATGCTCCGATCAAATGGATTGGCGCAGATCGTATGTTAGAGAAGCATATTGCAGATGTAGCTAAGTACGTTAGCGGTAATCAGACGTGGAACGCATGGAAAGCCGGACTTCAAGACAACAAGAATGATATAATCAAACGCTTTGGGGAATCCTACTACAGGAATATAATTTCAAATATAGAGAAGCAAGAAGGGGTTATTGATACCAGAAACGAGCAGGGAGAGCGTTTCGCAAACTGGGCACTAGGACGATTTACAAAGGTTATCTTGCAGAATCCGGTTACATGGGCAAAGCAAGTAGCTTCATTCCCAAGTTTTGCCGTTCCATTCGATTTCAAAGCATTAGGTTATGCGACTGCAAATCGAGCGACTGGTGAAGGTCGATCAATCATTAGAAAGATTCGAGAACAGTCACATACAGCACAGTGGAGATTAGAGAACGTCCGTGTAGAAACTGACTATTTGGGCGGATCTTCACAGTGGAGAGAAAAGTATAAAGCGTCAACAAAGTCTAAGTCATTGCTTGGGAATATAGCCATGACTGGCAAGCTATCAGATATGGTTAGCAAGGTTACAGGTCGTGTAGACGCATGGACTATCAATGGTGGAATGCTTGCATCTTATGATTATGTAAGGCGTACTACTAGTTTAAGGGGCGATGCCTTAATCAAAGAGGCTGCAAAGCAGTTTGATATAGCGCTAAATACTACTCAGGTAAGCGGAGAAATTGCATTCATGTCGCCATTGCGCTTATCCAGAGGCCCAATAGCCAGAACCTTCTCTTTCATGTCAGGAGCGACCTCAGCGGCATGGAATCATACGGCAACAGATTTTCATAATTGGAGCAATAATAAAAGTGCAGCCAATACCGGACAGCTTATGAAGTCATTAACCGCAATTACAATGCAAGTAGCCATAGTAACGGCGATTAGCTATCAGATGAAGAAGCTCACATCAGATAACGATGAAGATGCAACAGATATTGCGTATAATGCGGCAAACAATGCTATAGCCATGACTCCTGCCGGTGGAGTTACTGGACCGGCTCTATTGTCGGCACTGGCTAAATATCTTGGCGATAATGCGCGAGCTTCTAAGCTGTCCTTTAGAGGCCGTGAAATGCCTCATCAAAAGCCATTCTCTCTGTTTAGGGACGCATTCGATGCAATACAGTCAGGGGATTCAGCAAAGGGTGCAAAGGCGATGCAGAAGCTGGCAGACTTCTTGTTAGGTCTCAATACGGAATACCCAACAAAGATATTACAAACCGCAAACGAGAATTGACAGCCATATACATAGTTGTTAAAGGGGATTTTATGAGGAAGATAATCAGCATAGCACTCTTTCTGATACTTGGAGCAATGGCACAGGGCTTTGTACCAAGCACCAGCACGGGAACATTCAGCCCAAGTACATCAGTAGGAGATTGGGATGCCTTTGCATGGGATTGGTCAGGTTATGACGACCAGCAAATAGAGGCAACCTTCGTTGCCGCATACACCTCAACAGGCCAGGTGACCTTTCGGCTGTCATATCCACTTCGCGGAGAGTGGTACCTTACCGTTAACAATAGTATCCTGAGTGCCGCATCCTTAAATAGCTTCCTTTCAGTAATGAACGTAGCTAGAACAAACATACCTCCAGTAAAGAACTACTATGCAGAGTTTCTATATACCGAAGATGGAGAGACTAGAACCCTAGCAAAGGGACGTGTTAACGTATCATGGAGCTTATATCAGGGTACCAATGAAGCATCCTTCGTTCCGGCAAGCATTACTTATTCAATTACCAATAGTTATACCATATTAGGCATATCGAACTATGTGGCAAAAGTCGGGGATGAAATGACCGGCAATCTGATTATGTCCAATAATGCTGCCATAGTCTTTCGCAATGGTGGCAGAATTGAAGGTATTGGATACAGCGGGGCAGGCACAACAAACGTAATTATTGATGCTGACGGAAACGTAGGTATTAAAACAACGTCTCTCACAAAGGAACTCACCGTAAATGGTGATGTAATCGCTAATTCTTATTATGGAAATGCTGCAACTCTTACTAACTATACCGAATCAGATGCAATATTTGTGGAATCAGTGGCGGGTGGTATTACCACGAACGATACGGCAAACTGGGATACAGCCTATGGGTGGGAAAATCATGCTACATCAGGATATGCAAGCGTAAGCTATGCTGACGGCCTCGCTAGCGGCCTTTCGGTAGTAGATGTGGCTATCTATGCGGCGGCAAGCAATGCGGCCTCTACAGGGGCTTTAAACGCTGTTGCGGCGACTGTTGGAGTGGCATCAAACACTCTTAATACTAGAATCGCTAGTTTGAGTAATGGGCTAATATCCGCGAATGCTCAAATTACCTCTACCTCAGGAACCGTTTATACACTAGGCATTCAACTAGCTGCAGCCAGTAATAAGGCTAATACGGCCTATGGATGGGGAAATCCTGCCACGAATACCTATACTGCAAAGTCCTATGTAGACGGAATATCAAACGGATTGCACACTATAGACCTATCTCTACAGTCACAAATAAACACCCTGTCAGGCACCGGAGATGTAGCGGAACTAGATAGTAGAATATATATTCTTGAGGGACGCACTTCTACCTATAACAAAGCCTCTACAGATGCTATCGCCGCTACGAACTGGATTGGAACCAATAGCGCAAGAATTACAACTATTGAAGTATTAGGATCGAATACAGCATCTTCCCTTACTGCGTATAAGACCATTGCGCTAACCAACAACCAAACAAACATCACGCTAAAGGGAACCTTTGTTGGGAATGGTGCTGGATTAACCAATATCCCATTTGCGTCAGCAACAAATGTTGCAACGTGGTCTACCTTCCCTGCTACTGCTAATATAAATGCAGGAGAAAACCACCTTACGAATGTAGACAGTATAGCAGCATCCGGCCTTATTACCGCTAGCTCTATGCATATATCTACCGCTACCATTGAGGAGTTCAGCGGAGATGACATAAACTTTAATGGCGGTGTTCTATATGATCTTATCGTAAGCAATGCTACTTACTATGGGAATGGCGCAGGGATTACCAACATACCCATTCAGACATCCGTTAGTGTGGGATACGGGTTAGAAGGTACTGGATCAACAGGTGACCTTCTTAGGATAGATAGTGATGCCGTAGTAACGAACGAGCTAGACCCTGTGTTTAGCACATGGATCGGCACAAATACATACGTTCAGTCTGAAACGGACCCCTATGCGTTATACCTTAATGGAACGAAATCCATGACAGGAAACATTCTTCTTGGAACCAATTATGGCGCAGCTCCATCAGTAGCCTTTTCAAGAGGAGCGGGAGTATTGGCAAGAGATTATCTAAGTTCTACGGGAAGTGTTCTTCGATATAATGGCGTAGCAATCGTTAGCAATGGTGGAATAGTAGTGCCACTCGTTGGAGATGTAACCGGAACGAGTGCATCAAATGTACTTGGGTATTCTGTGGTAAAATTGAGCAATGTTGATGTGGATAGCCTTTCGTCGGAGTTCATGCGCTCAGGCTCTATCAATAGATTCGATAAGTTGTTAGTGGCAGATGAAGCAGCACTAGGTAGCGAGATCGTTAGCAATGGAACATTCGCTAGCGGAGAAGCATATTGGGCATTTAGTGGCGACGCCTACATTGCCGGCAGTCGTGCGCAAGTCGTAGATGGCCTTAGCGGAGTGATTGTATATACCAATTATACCATAGTATCTAATGCTTACTACAAACTCAGCTTTGAAAAGGGTGGCACAAATGGAAGCCTCACGGCCTATCTTGGCACAGATAGTTATACTCCTAGCAGCAGTTCTTATGGAACTATGGTTAAATACTTTGAAAGTGATGGAGTTGGAAGTCAGCTAACCTTTGCTATTAGCGCAAATGCAGGAGTAACAGCATACCAATATGTAGATAGTGTTTCATTGAAGCGCGTAACAAACGGAGAGCTACGGGTAGTCGGGAATCTCTTTATTGATGGAAAACTACATGGAGATGGGAGTAGTCTGACTGGCATTTCGGTAGCAAATAGCATAACCAACAATCAAACCGGCGTCACCCTGAGCGGCACATTTGCGGGAACGCACACGGGCAGCGGTTCAGGTCTTACTTCTCTCCCGGCCTCTGTAGTCACTAACAACGCGCCAAGCGTCACCCTTGGTGGAACCTTTGCTGGCACTCATACCGGTAGCGGATCGGGGCTTACGTCGGTTCCTTCCTTTGTAGTAACAAACGGCCAGACTAACGTCACGCTTGGCGGCAACTTCTCGGGGACATATACAGGAACTTATAATGGAGCCGTAGGAATATCAATGTACGGAAATGCGCTTCCGACAAACGACACCGCAGCTCAAAATTACGCGTTCTCCGATACTGCTCCGTTTATAAACTTAAACCCATTGTGCAAGCCAGTGTGGACTAATCGAACAATTGTCTTCACCAACAGTACTGACCCGGTCCTATTATTTACAAGCATTCCAATCGTTTCAGGAAATTCATATCGGGTGTCTGGAGTTGTTACTGGATCAACTCTTTATTTTAGCCAAATGAGCATTGGAGGAATAACAAACTATCTATCAGGAAATAATACGAATTACACCGGACTTTATGCAGCAATCAATACGAACTCTCTGCGCATGGTATTCTATATTGCTGCCGATCCTCTGGCATTTCCACCGGCTTATCTTACAAACCTATCGTTTTCGAGCTATTCATCGAATGACATAGGTCGTCTATGGAACGATCACGGAACCATGAAGTTGATGGGCTATTAAAGGAGATTTAAGATGCGTAGCATAGTTCTAATAGCATTATTTATAACAGCCTCAGCACTAGCTCAGGACACCGTGCTAAACAACGTCTCAATCATAGGCGGTTCAGGGGTAGAATCCGATCCCATATTCAGCGCGTGGGTAGAAACAGGCTCAGTAACCGCTGTAGAGTCCGACCCGGTATTCACTAACTGGCTAGACGATACCTTCCCCGCTACCCTCCTTGCCGCCACCTCGCTGCTCACCAGCAACCTCACCTCCGAGGCATCCGCCCGGATCGAAGCAGATGCCGCAATAACCGGTCGCATTGACGTGGTCGAGACGACCGCGCTGACCTCCGTGAGGTGCTCCGGCGGCTGGTACAACCCGGACTGGTTCACATTGGCCATGCGCCCGTATCCTTACACGGTAATCAGCGAGGGCGAGACCAACGCGGTCTACAGCGTGTACGTGTCCAGCGTGGTGGTGGATACCGCCGCAGGGCAACTGCTGGAGCCGTCAATCTTGCGCATGAGTACTTTCACTGGGGCCGTTGAATATGCGGCGCTTAGCAACTGCACGATTGCCACCGTGACCGTGACAAATTACCTGTGGGGCGAGGAGCAGGTTACGGATTATGACGCCGTGATATTTGACGAAGACCTTGAAGCGGGCACCGTGGCAGAAATCACAGCCACGCTCAACAGCTTCGCCCGATCCACCAGCCTGACCTACGCCGTGAGCAACCTCTACACCTACAATCAATATCAGGGCGATGTGCCCGGATCACTCCGCGCCTACATCAACACGTCCTTGCAGGCTCGCGCAAGTGTGAGCAATCGCACGATGAACCTCTATGAGGACGGCTGGCCCACGACATGGACCCGCAATACGAACCTTTGGTGCGCTGGTGTGGATTTGACGTGCGCCTCGCCCTATAATTCGTTTGGGAACCCCGCCGAAAAGGGCGGAGTGGCCATCACCCGGCAGCATATCGCCTTTGCGGCTCATTATCCAATCACCAACGGGGCATCGTTGCTGTTTGTGGACGGGACCAACGGCCTGTATTGGCGAGCGATGACGGACAGCCGGACCATCCCCGGCACGGATTGCCGAATCGGCCTGCTGGCCTCTGCGCTACCTGCAACCATCACCCCCGCGCAGCTCATGCAGGCATCCGACAACGGGCGGTTTCTTGGGGCGCTCAACATGGACGGCGGTATAGGAATCCGCTCAATCCACCTCAAGGCGGTAGAGAGCAACGACCCCAAAACCTTTGCAAAGTGGGCCTGCTCCGCCCGCATCACCGAGGCCGATACGACAGGCGGCATGATGGGACGCGACATTGCCGCCATCGGCAGGACGGCGGACAGCCCTTATTCAGCCGCAGTCATTGTTGGTGATTCGGGGCAACCAACCTTTGTTGTGATCGGAACGAACACGGTGCTCTATTCGACGTTTCATAGCTCGGGCGGAGGCCCAAATATCGGCGTACTTGCCCCGCAGATCGAAACGGCCATTGCCGCAATGGGAAACACTATCTACACCAATCTGAACTATATCAATCTGGATTCCTGGCGTGATTACAACATGCCGCCCGTGATGGGAGGAGAATAACATGACCCGTATCATATCCGCACTGTTGATCCTCCTCGCGGCATCCGCCCACGCGCAAGTGATCGGCGTCCTATCCAACCTGCTCGCCACGGCGGCCACCCCCGCTGAACTCACCGAGACGGTGCTGGAACTCAACTCCATTGTTATCAACGCTGGCGATATGCACGACCTGCGCGTCGGCGACGGAGTGACCCCTGGTGGCGTCCGAGTGTGGAACACCGACGCGCTTACCGAGCCGCCTCGCTCCTACCCGCACGGATTCGCGATGAACGGAAACACGATCTCGCTGAATGGGTCCTACACCATCGGCGCGGAAGGCCCACTTTGGTATCTCCGGTGCAATGGGTCGAACGTAATGTCCGTGCTGGCTAACTCCGGCTCGCTGGGCACGACCATCAGCGAGACCTACGCGGGGAGCAACATTCTGCGCGTGGTGGTGGCTGTCGAAGACGAGGCGCTTGATCCTCTCGTTGAATACTCGCAAAGCCTCATCACCCCGGCATGGACCGATTGCGTGTATACCGTGACCCGCCCGACCACCAACCTTGTTCAGATCGACATTGAGATTCCAGAGGACGCCACCAACGGATATTTCAGGATCACCGCGCTCTCCGGATTCCGCGTGCGCTTTGGCATCCCGCTGGAAGCCCCAAGCGCGAGCGTAAGCGGTGGGCTGACCCTTGGTGGCACAACGAACGTCATCACCGACGATGGGACCAACCTAACCCGTAACGGCGTACTGATTGCAGGCACAGGCGGAACAGGCAGCGGCTTCCCGGCCACCAACCACATGAACGCGGCTGGATACAACCTGACCAATCTCAACATCGCACAGGGCACCACGGCCAACTTTGGGACGCTAAACGCGACCACGGTCAACGGGACGATCTTCAACGGGCGTGATATGACCTTGTCGGGCAACCTGAATATTGCCAGCAATCTGAATTATACCATCAACCAGCAAACGACGGTCTACCTTGGGACCAACTACATCACCAACATCAACGTAACGGCACGGTGGACCACAAACAACACGTACCTCTACACTAACGTCGTCGAGACGCATACGGCGTGGTACACCAACTACGTCACCTATGACACCTACATCAACAACGGAGGGTATTTCAACGCCTCAAACGCGAATTGGGTAGCCTTCCCCGGCCTGTATATCGAGGGGACGAACACCGCGGCATCCGGCGTATGGGATTTCACTGACGCGATCGTATTGGGGCTAGGCGCAGGCACCGTCACCAACGCAGGGTACGGCCTCATAATGACCAACAACGTGATCGCCATTGATACAAGCATCGTCGCCACCGGCACACCGCTCTACGTCTACAGCGAGACGGACCCAGCATTTGCTGCATCATCTAACTTGTTCTTACAGGCTGAAACTGATCCAGCCTTCACGAATTGGCTCGGTACCAACACCTACATCAAAACCGAATCCGACCCCGTCTGGGCATCCGAAAAGTCAAGCTATGCCACCGGCACCCCGCTCTACGTCTACAGCGAGACGGACCCGGCATTCACCAACTGGGTTGAGACGACCTTCACCAATGCCGTGACCAGCTTAGTCGCACAGGTGTCCGTTGCAGGCGTGTCCAGCGTAGAGGGGATCACAGGCGCGGTGCTAATCAGCGGCGCCACCAACTCGGGCCAGACCATCTATCTGCCTGCATCGAGCGGCGCAACACAGACCAACACCATCACAGACACCATGACACAGCCGCTAAGGCTCTCTGGTGGGTTCTACGTTGGGACTGACACCAACCTAATCACCAACGTGGTTGAAGGTGCTGAGGGCTCAGGCACCCTAACAAACATCGTAATCAACGGGACCATGGGAACGACTACAGGTGCTCTGGCTTATGTTACCGTTGCGGGGGGAGGTGGCGGAATATCTGGGATAATAACTGATGCTACCTACACAAACGACATGAGCGTTATGCAGACCGTAACGAATACGTACACTCTCACACCTGTGATCGAAAAAATTGTTTTGCGTGCAGAAACAACCAACCGCCCATTTAGCAAATCAGTTATTGTTGATCTTTTTCACGGTGCAACGATAGCACCGGAGGCCCGTCAGCTCCGCGAGTCGTTTACATTCGAGGCTGTTGATTTGCAAACAAACGTAACATCTGGAGACTCAGAAATTGGCATTATACAGGCTCAGCAGTTGTATGACGACGATTTGTGCTATCTATCTGATAATGCGTCAACATCGGAGTATGTGCGGATTTTGTCGTCGGTTGATAGTGGGAGCTGGAATACGGACTATGATAGCACCGAAGCAGACATCTATTCCCTAGCTGTCTACGATGGCAAACTGTATGCTGGTAGTGCTACTGGCGGCAAGGTTTTTGTGTATGATGGAACAACATGGTCAGAGTCTTATGATAGCACAGAAGAACGCATCTATTCCCTAGCTGTCTACGATGGCAAACTGTATGCTGGTAGTGGTCCTGGCGGCAAGGTTTTTGTGTATGATGGAACAACATGGTCAGAGTCTTATGATAGCACAGAAGGATTTATTCGTTCCCTAGCTGTATACGGTGGCAAACTGTATGCTGGTAGTGCTACTGGCGGCAAGGTTTATGTGTATGATGGAACAACATGGTCAGAGTCTTATGATAGCACAGAAGAACGCATCTATTCCCTAGCTGTCTACGATGGCAAACTGTATGCGGGTAGTGGTACTGGCGGCAAGGTTTTTGTGTATGATGGAACAACATGGTCAGAGTCTTATGATAGCACAGAAGGATACATCTATTCCCTAGCTGTCTACGGTGGCAAACTGTATGCGGGTAGTGGTACTGGCGGCAAGGTTTTTGTGTATGATGGCTCAACATGGTCAGAGTCTTATGATAGCACAGAAGGATACATCTTGTCCCTAGCTGTCTACGATGGCAAACTGTATGCTGGTAGTGGTACTGGCGGCAAGGTTTATGTGTATGATGGAACAACATGGTCAGAGTCTTATGATAGCACAGAAGAACGCATCTATTCCCTAGCTGTCTACGGTGGCAAACTGTATGCGGGTAGTGGTGCTGGCGGAATAATCTTTAGATACACCTCAACAGGGCTCACGACCCTAGTCAATCCGTTAGCAAACTCATACGCGGCAGGATCAACCATGTACCGATGCGCCGAGATGGGAGGATGGGTAGCCACGACGAACTGCACGCTTAGGGTCCAGACCGTTTCTGAGACATTAGACTATGATGTGATATCAATATTTAAGGAGGTTCAATGATGCGAAAACTATTATTATATGCAATTTGTTTAATGTGCTCAACGGCCATTTATGCTGGTTACTACTATACACAGGATGAGGAGGGTAATGTCACGCGCACAAAAGGCGACACCCCCTACCCGGAAGGGGCTATATGGCAGACCGATGTGAACTACCAGACCCCCGTTGACGATATCAAGGTTGATGATGGTAAAATCGTGAGGCGATCAGCGGAGGAAATAAAGAAACGGTTGCAATACGAAGTACTTTTCCGAGTTGATGGGAAACTGCATACAGAGTTGCTCGCGAAGAAGTCGCTTGATCCGCTTTTGGAATACGAGGTCATACTGGGTGGCAAGCGGAAATACCATATCGAGTTACCAACCGAACAGACCGGAACGACTACCGATCCGGAAACCGGCGAAGAGTTGCCCGTAATGTCCGAAGTGCCAATTAAATACTGCAAACTGGTTGACGGCGAACTGGTAGCCATGACAGAGGCTGAGCGTACGGCGCGGGATGAGTACGATGCGCAGGTTGCAGAGGCAGCGCGTCTAGCCAGCCCCGTGCCCGACGTGACACCGTTACAGTTTCGCTTGATCCTGTTATCGCAGGGGATCACCGAGGCGCAGATTGACGCGTTGCTTGAGACCATCGAAGACCCAACAGAAAAGGCAGTTGCCAAATTAACATGGAGCAAAGCCAGCGTGTTCAAACGGTCGCATCCGATGATTGCTTCAATGGGCGCGACGATGGGTTTCACCGCCTTGCAAATGGACGAGCTATTCAGAGCCGCAGCGGAGATTGAATAATGAGCGACGTGGGAGTAGTAGCGGGGTTGTTACAGTCCATTCTGGACGCATTTTCAAGGTGGTCAAAATATAGGGGGATAAAACGTGCAGCTAAAAATCTTAGTGACAAAGAAACGCGTGATGCAATGGACAATGTGCTTGGTGATGGTGGCGCTCATAACATGGGCGAGCGGTTGCGCAAGTACAAGTCCCGAGGACAGAGCAGCGGATACGATAGCAACAGTGCTGACACTGGAAGAAAGGTAGAATGACATATGAGCGACGCAATAGACAGATCGGTGATTCAGACAATGATTGAACAGGCGGCGTCTATCGCGGCAACTCAAGCTCTGCAAAGCATCAAGCGCCCGACTCCCGAGTGCATCAATTCTTTCAGCGGACAATTTCATGCTATTTCACTCACGCTTGCAGACATTACCAACACGCTAAAAAATATAGGCAAGACCCTTGAGGAGATCGGCGCACGTCAGGCTGGGTTCGGAGCGCGACTCGATGCGACGGAAGATGCGATTGAGGATTTGCAGCGCTGGAAAAAGGGACAATGGAAAGTGTTTGCGTGGCTATGGAGTTGCGTTGCCGGGACGGGAGCATTCGTGTTCATCCGCTCGCTCGATAAACTGTTGACTAACTGGTTCGGGGACTAATGCAATGACGCAGGACGATCTATACGCCATCATCAAGGAGCAGGTAGGATACGGACGGCTGCGCCCCCTTAAAGACGTGACCTATCACGATGGTATATCCTACCGGCAAATCGAACAATGGCGCAAAGGCTGGTGGCGCGGTGCATGGTTCGGGCTAATCAACCCGGTGCCTGATTACACGCCAGAGAGTTTCGACTGTGACGACATCGCGGCTGACTTCGTGGCCTATTGCAGGCGGCAGAATGCTTACAGCCGTAAGGCGCTCCCGATGTGTGTTGCATTCGTTCAGGGTCACGCACTGGTTCTGTTCGTAGATGATTCCGGCGTCAGGTTCTTCGACCCGAATGAGGGCGAATCACCTCTGGTGGACGAAGGATCAATACTATATCTGGAGGGGCTATGAAAACAACCCTACGTGACCTGATTGAGTGTGCCGTTATTATATGCGGCACCATCACAATCATCCTTGCCGTATCCTGCATCTCCCTGACCGAAGAGCAGCGCACCGACATTGAGAAAATCATTTCAGCCGTTCCTATTGCTACGGCTACCCCATTGCCCCAACCGACACCCGTAACAATAACTAATACAGTTCCTGTAAAACACCCGGATGTTTCTGTTGGGGCATCCCTTGCCGGAGTTGCGCCGTTCGCGGAGGCGCACGGGATACCCGTTGCGTCTACTGGACGTGGCGACATGCTAGACATGCGCGGCATGTCTAATGCCGACGCACTCATTGCCGAGTGGTGCGAGCTTTCAGGTGGTGCGGCGTGTCCTGCACTAACCGACGCAGAGCCAGATGGGATATTTCACCAATGCCATTAACGCCACTACAGTTCGAGTTCAACTGTGTCAACGGACACGCTGATCGTCTCAGGCGTGAGCTTGATAGTGTGGAGCATTCACTGCTGCATATCAAGGCGCAGTTGGCAGTGGAGGGGATGAGAGCAACCGATATTCTGGAGGTGCATAATGTGGCGACTGATATTTGCAATGTGGAGAATACGACTGAGACACCCGATCAGGTGGCTACGGATGAGAAAGTTATGGCGGGAGATACGGGTAGAGTCGAGGCCGAATTATGACCGCAATGTGGACAGGTAGCGGATACTCTAAGGCAATGACCAATGAGGAGCAACGCGCTCTTGGGTTGCCAACGTACAAGCGATTTTACCTGTTCAAGCACGAGCCAGATAATCGTGAGACGCTCTGTTACGACGGGGCTATGTTCCGTGTTCCTGATAATTGCATTCACGATTTCGGATCAGGTCTTGAGTACACGCAGGGCATTCCGATTCTACGCCGGTGGTTCAGTAGAGACTCATATCCTCGCTCGGTTGTTTTGCATGACGCAGCATACAGCGGCACGTCAAATGACGAACTTTACGATATGGCGCCAAACCTTGCACAAGTTGGGACTCGGCATCAGTTGTGGATAAGCGTAGACAACGGCGACACATGGGCGGCCACTCCTGTATCAAGAGAGTTGGCTGACGAGTTGCTTCGTATCGGCATCCTAGCAGAGGGTGGACCCCGTTGGGTGGCATGGACGTACCATAAAGCTGTAAGATTATTTGGTAGATTTGTTTGGGATGATGGGATAGTAGAAGACTAGGCGAAAGCCTGAAAGGAGTAGAGATGAAAAAGATTATTGCTGGATTGTTTGGGGTGATTATTGCTGTTTCTGTATACGCCGCTCAAGATGGTGGACTGTATAATAAAGCAGTAGGTTATCCGGGGTCATTGCTGACTACCAAGGTAGGGGAATGGGGCGCTAAGAGCCTTACCGTAATCAATAGTGGCACTAATGTAGTATACTGCAATGTAAATGGGACGGTTGCAGAAGTTGCTGTGAACGCTGTTTCTGGCACCGGATCAGTAGCGATTGCGGTTTCTGGTAGCTATACATGGGAAGGCAACAACATTGGTAGCATCGCCATTGGGTGTGTGACTGGGTATGCGTCTACCGTGACGCTTCAATTCCATACGATGTAAGACTAGATTAGAGCAAAAAGAAGGGCCGGGAATAACCCCGGCCTTTTCTTATGCCCTAGAAGGCCGCTTAGAGGCTCTAGGATTGATTTTGCTGTCTAAGCTAGGTGTGGATATGGCTTGCTATGCTAAACCCCGCCTACGCGCCCTATTCGGCTAGTAGCGCAAATGCACTCGTAACCATAAAAGCCAAAGCAATTATAAAATATAGCATTGCGAATACGGCATTAGTATCTACATGGCCGAGGATGTTGAATAGCAGGCTAAACATCAAAGTCCTTTCAAACTTACTCATATTTCCCTTCTCCTTTTAATAGACAACAATTATCTGCTATGCCAGAATCTACGCTAGGCTGCGGCATGATTGAGAGGGCTTTGATAGCTTTTTCTGATAGGCAGATGGGCTCGCCGGACGTGATTGCATTTCCTTCCGGCAGCGTCCCTTCCGTTCTGGATTTTGTGGTCGGGCGTCACATGGCTTTCGTGTATGGGGTAAAACTTGCGTGTGCGCAAGTCTTTTTCTTTGTTTTGTTGTGTTTGTGTTCCGTTGGTTTGGAGAAAATAGTTTTAAAAAAGTGTAATTACCGGTTGACAAGGGCGGTACAATGTCCTATATATTATATTGACGATAAGTTATTCCAGATTGTGAATGGAACCATTAAGTGTGTTTAGGGTGTCCGCCGTCCGCCGTCCGGGGGTATTACATACCCCCCCGGACAGGACGGACAACGTACGAGAACACCAGACCGGACAGAAAACGGACGTTGACCGGACGAGATGGAATAGGAATGGGAAAGCAACAAAACGAAAGGGAAAAAGAACATGAACGGAACAATCGCAGAGAAGACTGACGGTGTGGGCGAAATGAACATTGCCGGGATGGTTCCGTCTCCATTCGCCGAGCCATCGAGGTGCCCGCGTATGAGTGATCTGTTGCTATGGTCGAGAGATCGGAAGTTCGGATTGTCTCTGAATGA